>Ga0076010_145_pt1 | contig 4437 bp, 5 predicted proteins | sample RifGroB1_FD_68073 | JGI IMG/M metagenome (GOLD analysis project Ga0076010, IMG submission 68073) | Parcubacteria bacterium GW2011_GWB1_36_5 | reverse complement strand
TGAGCGCGCGAGCCAAAAGTGTTTTTCTGGAAACTTTATACCCCACTCCTTGTTTTCGAAGATCCCGACGCAAGACAGTTTCATCATTTACTTTCAGACCATGAAAATTCACAAAAACAAGAGACTCATTTTCTTTTATCACTTTCTCTAAATTTTTTACTATTTCTTCTTTTTTTGATTTTTGTAACATTGTGTTATTCCCCTCTTGAGGGGTGGCTAGAAGCCGGGGTGGATAAATTCGTCCACCTCCCCCTAAAGGGTACTCCTCAAAGAGGAGAATTTAAAAATAAAAAAAACGGCAAACCGCCGTCGACCCACTGGGCAGGGCTTACCTTTTTGCCTGCTGTCTTTGCGGTATATGTATCATAGCACAGAAGTTTTACTTTGCAAAATGACTCACCAAAAGAACCCCCGCTAATCCAAGAATTATCATTCCTATGAAAATAAGTAACGTCTTTAAAAAATGTTTTGTCATGGTTCTATATTATCACCATAACCCTGAGCTTGTCGAATGGGTCATAATATTTAACGATACCCCTGAGACCATAACGCTATAACTAAAACAATTAAAGCCAGAATAAAAGAATGCCAAATATCCCAATGAGAATATATATTTTTTTTCTTTAAAAAATTCGAGAACATCTTATTCCCCTCTAGGAAGATAAGAAAGGGCAGAACGGCGATCATCCACCAAATTTTAAAAATTACTTGAAACATAGATTTATTTTAGCTTCTTAATTCTCTCCCAGGGTAAATTTTCTTTACCAAAATGTCCATAGGTGACAGTTTGACTAAAAATTGGATTGTGAAGCCCTAAAGTTTTAATTATGGAAAGCGGTTTAAAATCAAAATTTTTTCGCACAATTTCTGCTAAATCTTTTCCTTTTTCATTTATCGCTTCTATCATTAGGGGTTCAGCCATCCCAATAGCGTAAGCAACAGACACAAGTACTTCTTTACCATAGCCAGCGGCAACTAAATTTTTCGCCACATATCGCGCCATATAAGCGCCAGAACGATCTACTTTTGTCGCATCTTTCCCCGAAAAACATCCACCGCCATGCGGGATAAGTCCGCCATAAGTATCGACCATTATTTTTCGTCCAGTCAATCCAGTGTCCGCTTCAAAACCACCAGCGACAAACTTTCCTGTTGGATTGACTAATATTTTAACTGTTTCCATTTCTTTTTTTGAAAGAAGAGGGAAAATAATTTTTTCGGTAATTTCCTTTTTTATTTCTTCTGGCGATATTTCTGGCGCATGTTGGGCGCTGACCAAGACAGTCTGTAATTTTCCATTAGTATAAGTTACTTGAGTTTTACCATCCGGGCGAAGCCATTTTATTTCTTTATTTTTTCTTGCGTCTTCTAAACGTTTTGCTAATTTGTGAACAAGCACTACTCCCCTTGGCAAAAATTCCGACGTTTCGTTTGTCGCGAATCCATACATAATACCTTGATCACCTGCTCCACCAGTATCTACTCCCATCGCAATGTCTGGAGATTGTTTAACAATATGCGCAAAAATTTTTAGCTTATCTTTGTAACCAATATTTTTATAAACTTCGCGCGCGATTTTAACGTAATCAACTTTTCCTTTGGAAGTTACCTCTCCGCCGACAACCAACTTACCATGTCCACCGAAGGTTTCTACGGCCACTCGGCTTTTCGGATCTAAAGCTAAATAGGCATCCAAAATAGCATCCGATATTTGATCACAAACTTTATCTGGATGACCAGAAGTTACACTCTCAACTGTATAATTATCGTTGTGCTTATAAAACATATATCTTCGTTTAAATAAAAAATTTCTCAAATAATGAGAAAAGATTTTTATGTTGACTAAACATACCTATCTCTCCTCATACCGCTTTTGCGATATTCGGTTGGATTTAGCACCTTATTTAAAGGTTGCTGAGCGAGTCATACGAGCCAATTCTCGTTCTCCGTCCGTAGTTTTACGAAGGAGGATCGTCGCTACTCTTGATATATTTAATTGTGTATAGATAATAGCAAATCTATTTTGCAAACGCAAGTAAATTTTTAACTTTTGTTAATCGCTCTTCTGGTAAACCAACTATCTCAACAAATAGAATTTTATGCTTTTCTAAAATATCTTTAATTTGCTGATCAATATCCTGTTGAAATTTTAGATCAGTTGTCCGCACACCATCATCTTCAATAGGAAATTGTCCACTTGGTAAGTATAAAACCAAATCATATTTCTTAAATTTTGGCACTAATGTGTTAGTAGCAAATTCAATCAAAGACGTTTCCTCGGAAAACAAATGATGTATGTATGCAAGCAAATCTATGCAGGAGCGGTCAGCCACCCACTTGCCCTCTGTGCTTTCTAGCTCAATTTGCTTCGCTATTAGCCAAAGTTCTGTCTCCGTCGTTGCAGTGTGATCAAGATTATATCCTGCTTCCTTGGCTAGTCGGGCCGCTTCAGGTAAAATTTCAAAATCAGAGTAATGCTTATTGATTTGTTTGGCTAAAGTAGTTTTACCTACGCCTTGAGCACCAGTAATTACAATTTTCATATAATTTAAAATCAAGAAATTAATTAAGGTAAACTTTTTGTAGGGGTTTCGAGGCTGGCGAGCCGAGAATTTCAGGATTTTTTAAGCTTAAAAAAATCCGTACTGGAAAAAAGTTATACCTCAATTAATTAGTCCCCTCCCTCCACCCACCCATATATTTTTTCTGTCTTTCAGACAAAGTATCAATTTTCGCACCCAAACTTTTTAATTTCATGGTGGCAATTTTTCTATCAAGAATTTCAGGCAAGACATGAACCGAATTTGAAAGCTTGCCTTTATTTTTTAAAACAAATTCGGCAGCTAATATCTGATTAGCAAAACTCATATCCATAACTGAAGCTGGATGCCCTTCAGCACTACCTAAATTTACCAAGCGTCCACCAGCAAGTACAAATATAGTCTTACCTGCCCGTCCTTTGGCGTGGTCATCTTTCAATTCATAACTTTCTACGAAATCTCTCAGAACTTTTATCTTTTTAGTAATTTTTTTAAGCGCGACGAGATCAATCTCTACATCAAAATGTCCCGAGTTGGAAATTATACATCCATCCTTAATAGTTTTAAACACATCTAACCCAACCACGTCTACATTGCCAGTAACGGTGCAAATAAAATCTGCTTCTTTTGCTGCCTCTGTCATTGGCATAACACGAAATCCATCCATAAGCGCTTCTATGGCCTTAACTGAGTCAATTTCAGTAACTATAACATTGGCTCCCATTCCGCGAGCCCGCATCGCCAGCCCCTTGCCACACCAACCATAACCAGCAACAATAAAGACAGATCCTGCAATCAATTTATTGGTAGCGCGAATTATGCCATCCAGTGTAGATTGCCCAGTGCCATAACGATTGTCGAAAAAATGCTTCGTCATAGATTCATTTACTGCAATTACAGGGAAAAGTAGAGAGCCCTCTTTTTCCATCGACTTCAAACGAGTAACACCTGTCGTAGTCTCTTCCGTTCCACCAAGAATTTTTTTAGTTTGGTCAAACCTTAAAGAATGAAGCTCTCCTACCAAATCAGCCCCATCGTCCATCGTAATATCAGGCTTCATGTCGAGTATTGCATGCAAATGCTTCATATATTCATTCTTATCCTCTCCTTTTTTCGCAAAAACTGGAATATTGAAATTTTTTACCAATGCCGCTGCAACTTCATCTTGTGTGGAAAGAGGATTGGAGGCGCAAAGACCTACTTTTGCGCCAGCTTCTTTTAGGGCAATCACCAAATTAGCTGTTTCGGCAGTCACATGTAAACATGCCCCAATGGTGATATTTTTAAATGGTTTTATTTTTTTAAAATCTGAAGCAATACTCAAAAGAACCGGCATATCCTTTTTTGCCCATTCAATTTTAATTAGCCCACTTTTAGCTAAATTAATATCCTTAATGTCGTATTTCATTGTGTCTGTACTATATCATAAAAACAATTTAAGTTGTTTCTAATCCTTCCTTCGCCTTTTTATCAATCCTTTAAATCTTTTGTTTTTCAGAAAATTACTACATTAAATGATTGTAATAGCGCCGATCCTCGACATTATTAAAAGTTCCTTTATCTAATGCATTTTTTATTTCTCTGATACCGTCAAGAACAGTGCGCTCCGGTAGAAATCCCAGCTCGCTCTCTATTTTTCCAAATTTTACCCGATAGCTACGTTGGTCAGTCATTGTCTCTAACGTCTCAACTCGCACCTCGGGAAAGACTTCTTTTACTAAATTTACAAGGTCAGATATAAGATAATTTTCTGTGTTGCCACCAACGTTGAACACTCTCCCCCCCACTTTCGAAATAGGCGCTTCGAGGATTGAAAGCACCGCTTTTACAACATCACTGACATGTATTAGGGGGCGCCATTGATTCCCTCCAAAAACAGTTATTTTTCCTTCACAGT
>Ga0076010_143_pt1 | contig 4634 bp, 5 predicted proteins | sample RifGroB1_FD_68073 | JGI IMG/M metagenome (GOLD analysis project Ga0076010, IMG submission 68073) | Parcubacteria bacterium GW2011_GWB1_36_5 | reverse complement strand
TTAATTGCTTTCTTTTTCTTTAATGATGCATTATTGACTGTTAGTAATAACTACTCAATTTACTTAGAGAGAGTTTTTCAAATTCCAGATAATACTAAGTCAATGTTGCTTTTGGCTATTTTGGTAATGTCTGCTATCGGCAGTATTATTGCTGGCTGGCTGGGAGATAAAATGGGCGCGTTTGAAAACTTTAAAATTTATCCTACTCGGTTGGATTATTGCTCTTCCTTTGTTGGCATTGGCACCCAATTTTCTTGCAGTATCTATATTAACGCCTTTTATCGGATTACTTATAGGTTCTGTTTGGACGGTTACTCGTGCATATTTAACCCTTGTCTTACTAAAGAAAGATATGGGATATGGATTCTCGTTTTATACCATAGCCGAACGTTTTGCAACCCTAGTAGGACCCCTTACTTGGGGAGGAATAATTTGGGCTATGGGTACTCAAACCCCTGCTTATCGTGTAGCCGTAGGTACCATGACAATATTTGTTATTGTTGGTTTAATTATATTAAATAATTGGAAACGTCCACAGATTACTGCATAATCTAAAAATAACTTAAAAAACAAAAATTGGTCAAGATGACAGACTTTGTTATCGCTAAGTTTGTCACTCTAACTATCTCATCTTTTTTTATTTAAATTTATAGTCTTTGGCAAGTTTGAACGTTTTTATACAATCAAAAAGTTTTATATTTTTCAAATAATTCATGAATTCTTCTGGTAGGGGAGATGGACCGACCCAGACACTTCGCTGAATCATAGTGTAATCGAACTTTTTTAACTGAAAATAAGAGATTTTTAGAAGATTCTTCACTAAAGGGTGATTTAAAAAGTTGCAATCTCGCTTTTCTTTTTGCTATATATCTTTTTCCGTTTTCGCTTAACCTTAAACAAGAACCCTGAAATGTTATATATTCTTTCTTTTTTAGACGAGAAAGCGCAGTATTAATAGAATTTCTCTTGTATCCTTTGAAAGTAGGTAAACCAAAAATATTAACTGACATACCTTTGTATCTAAATTGGGGTGTTTGGAATAATTCTAATAAATCATTTTGAATACTCATTTTTATATTATATTCTCAAACAACAATAGTGACAAGTCTAGCTATCGCAGAGTTTGTCACTATTGCGGATTTTAATTAAATTATTTATAATTAAATTATGTCCCTAAATTCAATTTCACCCATAGACGGACGTTATGAAAAACACACAAAAAATCTAGCGCCATACTGGAGCGAGTTTGCTTTGATGAAATATCGAATTATTGTTGAGGGAGAATATCTGATCGCACTTTCGGAACTTAAAATTAAATTAAGAAAATTCTCTGACACCGAAAAAAAATTAATACGATCTTTTTACAATCTGTCAGAAAAAGATGCGCAAATTATTTCGGATATAGAACTAAAAGGTTATAAACATATTAAAGCTACGGATCATGACGTCAAAGCAATAGAATATTTCATGAAAGATAAATTATCTAAAACCAGTTTGAACGATAGTTTGGAATGGATACACTTTGCTTTGACTTCAGAAGATACAAACAATCTCGCCTATGCTCTAATGCTCTCTGACTCACTCGAGCAAGTTCTGATACCTAGTATTAAAAAGATAATTTTAGAACTAAATACTTTAGCAAAAAAACATAAAAATTTAGCAATGCTCGCTCGTACCCATGGGCAACCTGCTAGTCCTACCACTTTTGGCAAAGAAATGAAAGTGTTTGCGCACAGACTTGAAAGGGGATTAGATCACTTGTTTGGACAAAAAATTTTGGCCAAATTAAACGGCGCTACTGGAAATTATAATGCCCACATAGCCGCTTATCCGAAAATTAACTGGCAAAAATTTTCAGAAAAATTTATTACTAGTTTGACTCAAAAAAGAATAATACCACTTGAACTCAATCATTTTACCACCCAGATTGAATCACATGATTCATACATAGAAATATTTGACCGGTTTAAACGCCTTAATAACATGCTGATGGACTTTAACCAAGATATATGGAGATATATTTCTGATGAATGGATTACGCAAAAACCCATGGAAGGCGTAGTCGGCAGTAGCACTATGCCCCACAAAGTAAACCCAATAAAATTTGAAAATAGTGAAGGGAATCTAGGAATGGCTAACGCATTGTTTGAATTTTTTGGAAGAAAACTTCAAATTTCACGACTGCAAAGAGATTTATCTGATTCTACGGTGGAAAGAAATTTCGGGGTTGCGTTCAGTCATTGTTTAATTGCTTATAATTATTTGCTGAAGGGGTTGAGTCAAATTAGCGTAAATGAGAAAAAAATAAAAGAAAGTTTAAGTAATCATCCAGAAATAATCACGGAAGCCATTCAGACGATTTTACGACGTGAGGGTGTAAAAATGCCCTATGAAAAATTAAAAGAGCTGACTCGTGGCAAAGTCGTCACACTTGCTGATATTCATAAATTTATTAGCACTTTAGATGTTAGTGATAAAACAAAGAAAGAATTACTAAAAATTACTCCAGAAAATTATATCGGTCTGGCTTCAAAGTTTGTTTAAAATAGAAATACTTTAAAGACACTTCGGATTTATAGCTAGAACATAATCATTGATTAAATTAAAAAAAGAAACATATTCATCTCCATCAAATCCTTTGATGTCTTTTTCTTTTATTAAGTTTTTATATTCTTGAGTAAAAGTTCGCGAAAGAGACAGATATGACCAGTGCCACTTTTCTTCATTGTAGCCTGTTGGTCGTTCACTTCCTTTTAAATTATATATCTGACAAAACCCAAAGAGGGGAGCATTTTTAGTAAGCCATTCATATTGTTTCTTACCTTCTTCTGAATCAAAATAAGTGGGACTTACTCCATTTATATCTAGGTCAGTGCCCCAATGATGTCTAGATGTAGCAGGTGCTGCGCTGTATTCCAAGATTTTCTTAAATCTTTCTAATCCATTAGGAATACTTTTTGATAAATCTTTTCCATCAACAAAGGTGACCCCAGTCCATTTATTATTCCAAAGAATCTTTTGATAATCAAAATTTCTGGTAGCGGAAACTATTTGCAGATCTATCTTCTCCAGAAGAGCAGATTCTTTCATTCTTAAGAAAGCCGCATAGGTTTCTTTTCTTAGGTACATTTTATTTCCACCTAGAGTATGTTTAGCGGGAATTAAAACAAAATCCTCTCTTTTTATTGGATCAAATTTTCCTAGTAAATAAATTTTTTCTTTGGCGTCTTTTTTAGCTTGTTTGAGAGCTTCTTCTTCTTTTAAAAGTCGTTGATGATTTTCTTCTTTTTCCTTTTTTTGTCTTAGATCTAAAAAATCTGTTGTGAAATAGGGGATGAATATAAGAAGTATTAAAGAGAAGATTGAAAGAGTTAGGATAAATTGTAAAATATATTTTTTCACTTAAAAACAATAACATATTGGCGTATTTTAATCAAAAAATGCTATAATCAACTTCATGTATTTAAATTTAATTAAAATTTTTGTGCCGATGACGGTAGCCTTTTTTTTAGGATTGTTTCTTACCCCGATTGCCACTCATTTTTTTTATAAATATAAAATGTGGAAAAAATACTCTAGAAGTATTAATGTAGTTACTTCAGATTTTGCAAAAATTCACAATGAAAAAGAAGAATTAAAAACTCCCCGGATAGGTGGAATAATAATTTGGATCTCCGTTTTAATAACTTCACTTATTTTTTATTTTGGATCAATTTTCTTTCCATCAGCGAATGCCGAAAAAATAAATTTTTTAAGTCGTAATCAAACTCTGATACCCCTTTTTACACTTCTGGTTGGTTCATTAATTGGACTTTGGGACGATTTTATTCAAATTTACGGCACAGGCAAATTTGCTCGTGACGATAAATCTTGGCGCAAATGGAAAGCTTTTCTAGTGGCGTTCTTGTCTCTTTTTATTGGCGTCTGGTTTTTTTATAAACTGGGTATGACCTCAATTCATATTCCGTTTGGGGGAGATTTATATTTAGGTATTTTAATTATTCCGTTTTTTGTGATAGTTGCTCTGGCGACCTTTTCTGGTGGGGTAATTGATGGAATCGATGGACTTTCTGGCGGGGTTCTTGCGTCTATTTTTCATAACTGGAGCAATTTTGGCATTTCTTTGGTTTAATATTCCACCGGCCAGATTTTATATGGGTGAGACCGGTATTATGGGGCTGACCATCACTTTAGCGACACTGGCATTTTTGACTGATTCGGTTCTTATTCTTCCTATCGTGGCTATGCCTCTGGTCGTTACAACGCTGTCTGATCTCATTCAAATGGCTTCCAAGAAATTTAGAGGAGGCAAAAGAGTTTTTCGGATAGCGCCCATCCATCATCATTTTGAAGCCATTGGCTGGTCCTCCTATAAAGTGACCATGCGTTTTTGGATTCTCTCAGTTGTCTTTGCTATCATTGGTATAATTTTAGCAGTTATTAGTAGGTGACCCTTCGACAAAACTCAGGGTCATGGTGAATAATATTGAACCATTAAATGAAAGAAAAAAAAATAGACAGATTTTTTTTAATAGTCGTTAGCCTCTTGCTTGCTATTGGGGTTAGTATGTTTATTTCTGCGTCTTTGGGAATCTTGGCTAAAAACGAAAAACTTTTCTACTCGGTACTTTTTA
>Ga0076010_146_pt2 | contig 4899 bp, 8 predicted proteins | sample RifGroB1_FD_68073 | JGI IMG/M metagenome (GOLD analysis project Ga0076010, IMG submission 68073) | Parcubacteria bacterium GW2011_GWB1_36_5 | reverse complement strand
CGCCGCCGTAAGGATGATCGACAGGATTCATGGCTGTGCCACGAACAGTTGGTCTGATTCCTTTCCAGCGACTTCTTCCGGCTTTGCCGTAATTCTCCAAATGATGTTCCTCGTTTGAAACAGTGCCAATAGAAGCCCAGCAATTTTCGTTTATTTTTCGAATTTCCGTTGAAGGCATTTTTAGGTTTGTATATCCTTCAGCGTTCGCTACCACTTGCGCAAAAATTCCGGCCGAACGGCCAATCTTTGCGCCACCATTCGGTTGGATTTCAATATTATAAACAAAAGTTCCAACCGGAATATTTTTTAATGGAAGTCTATTGGCAGTGGTAAAAGGCGCTTTTTCTGAAACGACAAAAGAATCCCCCGGTTTAACAGATTTTGGCAAAATCACATATCTTTTTTCTCCATCTTTATAAATAGCCAACCCAATAAAAGCGGAACGGTTTGGATCGTATTCTACAGATTTAATTATCGCTGGAATTTCTTTTTTGTTGTATAAAAAATCAACTTCTCGATAAAGGCGTTTATGCCCTGCGCCTTTATGACGCATAGTAATACGTCCAGCGCTATTTCTGCCGACCGAACGTCGAAAACCATGCGTTAGAGATTTTGTTGGTTCTGTGTGACTCAAAAGCTCCCTATATGGAATATGGGTCATCTGTCTTCTAGATTTACTTGTAGGTTTATATGTTTTCATTTTTTAATTTAAATAAATTCTATCTTGTCTCCTTTTTTTAAATAAACAAGAGCTTTTCTGCCTCCCCCTTTTACTCCCATTTTACCTTTGGATATAATATTTTTCTTTGGCACTTTCAAAACATTTACTCTAAGGGGTTTTACTTTATAAAGCGCAAAAATAGCCTTTTTTATTTCTGTTTTATTTGCTCCATTTGAAACATCAAAAGTGTAAACATTTTGTTCTTGCGCAAAAGAGGTTTTTTCCGTGATTCTTGGGTTTTTAATTATGTATGTCATGATTTTTTGTAACAGCGCTTTAGGCGCTCTGAGCGCCTAAAGCGCTGTCTCTATCCTCGAGACTCTAAAAATTTTACACTTTCGACCGGATTTTCTATTAAAAGGTATTTGTAATTTAACACATCAAATGGATTTAGGTTTTTTAGGAAGACTATCTCGAGTGCCGGAATATTTCTAAAACTTTTTTCTGTTTTTTCATCGCGTCCAAAAATGGCTGTAAGCACCCGGGGCTTTTTTGAGGTATCAGTGATTTTCCAGTCAGAAACTTTTGCTAAACTTTGCACCACCTTCAGCGCATCTTTCGTTTTTATTGAAGGCATCGCTAAAGTGTCAACAAAAATTATTTCTTCGTCTTTTAGTTTTTTAGAAAGAACAGAAAAAAGCGCCTGCGCGCGCATTTTCTTGGAAATTTTTCTTTTATAATTTTTTTCAGCCAGCGGACCGTGCGTCACTCCTCCACCCACCCAGATGGGACTACGGGATGATCCGTGACGAGCTTGTCCAGTTCCTTTTTGCTTCCAAGGCTTTCGGCCTCCGCCGCGAACTTCTCCCCTGTCTTTGGTGTCAGCCGTGCCAGCTCTTTTATTGCTCCTCATACTTTGCACAACTTGATGCACCAGGTCACTCCTCCACTTGGCAGCAAAAACTTTATCTGGAAGATTTATCGTCCCCGCATTTCCCCCTTTTTGATTGTATATTTTTGCTTCCATATTATTAATTTTTTTTAAAAAAGCCCCTTTCAAGGGCTCTTCTAATCTACTCTTTTTCTCTAAAATAGTCAAATAAAAAATTATCTCACTAAAGATGGCAACTTGAAACCACTAGTAAAATTTTTAAAAAATTTCGCATTATCTCGGAATAGATCAAAACTAAAGTTATAAAGATTCACACGAACGGCTTCACCTTTTTTGTCATAGTCAATAACAACATTGCCAGCAATGTCCGAATCAACACTTTTTCTGCGCTTTATTTCGATAGAAAGCACCTCACTTTCTTTGTCATATGAAATTTTCATGTTTTGTTTGTTCATAAATATTTTTTAATCTTAGAAGTTTCTATGACCGTGACGATCTCTAGTATGTCTTTTTTTGGCTCGCCTGCCACAAGCAAAAGTCGGTCTATGCCTTTATTTTTATACAATTTCTTAAACAAAATTCTTCCATCATTATCATATAACACCATAGTCGGATTTGCAATAGCATCTTCAATTAATTTTTCAGAAATTGACCTCTCTTTCATTCGTTCCCTAGCGTGTGATTTAATTACATATTTCATATTTTAGTACTAAAATGCACTATCTACTAACTATCTCCACCAAACTCCCCCTCTTGCCAGCGATTGCTCCCTTGACGAGCATAATATTATTTTCTTTATCTATTGCGACAATTTTCAAATTCTTTTGGGTTATACGATCAGAGCCCATTCTGCCCGCCATTCTCATACCTTTAGGAACGTGCGTGCGAAGACCTCCTCCGATGCTTCCTGCTTCTCTCTCAGAATGCTTTTGACCATGGGTACGCGGACCACCATGAAAACCATGGCGCTTCACAACTCCTTGAAAACCCTTACCTTTTGATATGCTTGAAATTTGAAGCTTGTCGCCCGGAGCAAAAACTGAAACATCAATCACATCACCTTCTTTTGCATCATTTTTATCATTCGGTTTTAATCTAAATTCTTTAAGAGTTTTATAGAAAGCGCCTTTCATTGCCCCCGCACGAGATTTAGTGACTCTTTCTTTTTTTTGCGCTCCAAAACCCACCTGAACAGAATCATATCCATCTTTAGCTTTAGAAAAAATCCTGGTCACTGTAATCGGTCCGACTGAAAGTCACGGGAATAACTACTCCCTCGGAAGAAAAATATTCCGTCATATTTTCTTTTGTGGCTAAAATAAATTTCATAGCATCTTCACATCAATATCCACTCCGGAAGGCAACGATAAATTGGTCAGAGCCTCGATGGTCTTTCCATTTGGATTTATAATATCAATCAATCTTTTATGTACCCGAATTTCAAATTGTTCTCGGGTATTTTTATAAATAAAAGGAGAACGATTGACTGTGTATTTCTTGATTTCAGTGGGAAGCGGGACAGGCCCAACTATCATCGCATCATGACGAACAGCAGTATCCATAATCTGCTTAACTGAACTATCGAGAATTTTACTTTCGTAGGCTCGCACTCGAATACGAAGTATTACCTTGCTATCTCCTCCTCCTTCTTTTTTTGGACCTGCCTGCCGGACAGGCAGGAAAGTTTTAGGTATCTTTATTGCCTTAGTTTTAGGTACTTTATCTCCTGTTTTCTTTGCTGAAGTCCCATTTTTGGTTGGAACTTTTTTTATTTTTGTCTCTGTTGTTGTCATGGATTTATTTTAATGAACATACTTGGAGGTTCTTCCTCCAAGTGGAGGAAGAACCTCCAAGTATTCTACCCCAATATCTTCGTAACCACCCCAGCTCCTACGGTCTTGCCTCCTTCCCGAATAGCAAATCTTTGAGACTCCTCCAGAGCAACCGGGGTAACCAATTTAACGGTAATTTTTACTGTATCTCCGGGCATAACCATTTCTGTTCCTTCGGCTAAAGTCACATCTCCAGTTACGTCTGTCGTTCGAATGTAGAATTGAGGTTTATAACCTTTGAAAAATGGGGTGTGACGTCCGCCTTCTTCTTTCTTCAAAACATATATTTCAGCGGTAAAATTATCATGCGGAGTAGTCGTGCCCGGCTTGCAAAGAACTTGTCCGCGAGTAATATCTTCTTTCTTGAGTCCTCGAAGCAAAATACCCGCATTATCTCCGGCCATCCCTTCTTTCAGATTCTTGTTGAACATTTCGATCCCGGTAACGGTTGATTTTTGAGTAGGTTTAATTCCAACAATTTCAACATCTTCATCAAGTTTGACTACCCCTCTTTCGATCTTTCCTGTTACCACTGTACCACGGCCTTCGATGGAGAAAATGTCTTCAACCGGCATAAGAAATGGTTTAGAAATATCTCTGATTGGAACTGGAATGTAAGTATCCAGAGCGTCTGTAAGTTCAAGAACTTTCTTGGCCCATTCGTCGTCAATAGATTTTGATTCAAGAGCTTTAAGGGCTGAACCACGTATAACCGGAGCATTTGCGCCATCAAATCCTTGCTTCGTTAGAAGTTCACGAATTTCTTCTTCAACCAAATCAATCATTTCCTTATCATCAACCATGTCGCACTTATTCAAAAATACGAGTATTTTTGGCACACCAACTTGTCTGGCCAGAAGAACGTGCTCACGAGTTTGAGGCATCGCGCCATCAGTTGCCGCCACTACTAAAATTGCGCCATCCATCTGCGCCGCTCCGGTAATCATATTTTTGATATAATCTGCGTGCCCTGGAGCATCGATGTGCGCGTAGTGTCGAGCATCGGTCGAATATTCGTTGTGAGAAATGTTAATAGTGATTCCACGAGCCTTTTCTTCAGGAGCATTATCGATTTGATCAACCCCTCGAAGTCGCACTTGTTTTCCAGCCATATTCAAAACATGCAAGATGGCGGCAGTTAAAGTGGTTTTACCATGATCAACGTGGCCAATCGTGCCGACATTTACGTGAGGCCTGTCTCTTTTAAATTCTTCGGACATATTCTTATGAAATTAATAACTAAAACTCAACATACAGAAACCAGTTGCTGAGGCTTAGCTACTAACAAAATTAAACTTATAATATTTAAAAAACAAAACAAAAACTGCAAAAGTGCAGTTATTAACATACTAGCAGATTAAAAATCGTTGTCAAATCTCTTTTAATTAGTTGACTTTTATTGGCTCGCTCGATAAACTGCAACCTGCTTGAAATTGGTAGTTGTTTGAGCATGTAACCTCAACATACAGATTATTTGTATTTTCTCCATTTTTCGGTATCCAGGTTTCTTGTCC
>Ga0076010_137_pt1 | contig 5664 bp, 3 predicted proteins | sample RifGroB1_FD_68073 | JGI IMG/M metagenome (GOLD analysis project Ga0076010, IMG submission 68073) | Parcubacteria bacterium GW2011_GWB1_36_5 | reverse complement strand
TAGACCAGTTGATGTACTGAATCCAGAAACGGAAGTACAACCTGCTGGATAACTAGCAACTGTAGTACAAGCCAAACCTGTAGTTACGCTGTATCCTGAAGCTGAAGTACAACCTGCTGGATAAGTACCACCAACAACTACCCCCGCAAGAGCTGCGCCAGTCGCAGGACCGACAACGCCATCCGGAGTTAGACCATTGGCTGTTTGATAAGCCACTACAGCGGCATTAGTCAAAGGACCAAAGTTACCATCTGCAGTTAATCCCCCCAAAGCCTGTTGCAAAGCTACAACCTGAGGACCAGTTGAACCTTGTCTTAGAGTTACGGATTGCGTGTAAGCCAAAGCTGAAGTCGCAAACATTGCGAAAGCGACAACCGAAGCTATCCCAATCATAACCCCAAGAAAGTATTTTGATTTTAAACTTAATAAATTACTCATAAATTTTTTCTAATTTTTTTACGCCATTAATAAGTTTCGACAAAACTAAAAGCGTATTTTTCTATCGCTATTTTTTCTCCGCTAATAACTAATAAAAAATAATAATGCAGCGGATAAACAAATAATGAACAGATGTAAACTAAACATCCCGACGATTCTGTCGGGACCCCGACTTTTTACGTCGGGGTTGAAAACAAAACAACTTATTCTATTTTCAATGGGCATTTATTTTCTTAAAGTTTCGCTTGAGATTTTTTCGACGAAATCAAAAGCAACGACCAAAAAGAAAATAAATATACTAACTAGAACATTATAATACATAGCTCCAAGATAGAGCAAGGCATTATGTGGATAACTCACCTTTAAGCGAATATGACCCACTTGCTAATACTCTCATATTTGGGTAGAAAATGCAAATGCAACCCCCTAAATCCCCCTTATCAGGGGGACTTTGCATTCTTCCTCCCCTGATAAGCCTGCCTGCCGGCAGGCAGGGGGAGGCTAGGAGGGATTGGATTTCACAAAATACCTACTCCACCTCTTCTCCCCTGTCTTATTAAGGACACCGTCTTTCGTCATAGACATCAATTCTCTTTGCAATGTTTTTTCACTGCAAGTTAAAGAATCTTGTGTCCCATTGCCTATCTTAATCCTTATGTCCCTTATGGTAGAACTCCCTCCATTATTTTTTATTATGTTAGTTATATCAAATCTTCTTTGCTTCTTTAGCATATCAAACCCCGAACGAAAGCCTGCGGCTTCATACGGGGCAGGATCATTTTTATGCATGTCCTTTATGCTAGATAGAGCCTTCATTAGAGTACTTCCCTTTTGGATACCAATTCGTGTGTGTCCTTTAGGAATTAATTCCCCTCTTGAGGGGTGACCCAATGACCATCGGGTTGGGGTGGATAAATTCCTTCCACCTCCCCCTAAAGGGTACTCCTCAAGAGGAGAATTTTTCAAAAACCCTTCCAACCAAGAAGGTTTTACTTGTGTTGATTCCTGGATAGATCCTTTTAATTCAAAAAACTCTTTTTTAAGAATAGCGCAGTTCATTTCTGAAATAAAATTCAGAGCGGAAGCAATGTCTAAAAAGGACACAACCTCATCAACACGACTCGCAAGGACGGTCCTTGCGAAAGATGTATATGTGTCCGAAAGAATTTCCAATCCTAATGTCCTTAACTTATTTCTAATTGGTTCATCTTTGTCTATTATGTCCGTTACCATATATAAAGCAGTAATAAGCTTATTTATTTTTTTATAGGACAGACCCCCTCCTCGCTCCTCCCCCTTAACCCCCTTTTCTTCCCCCTTATCAGGGGGAATCGATTGTCCTCCCCTGACAAGGGGAGGCCTGGAGGGGTTGGGGAGGTTGGGTAGGGGTGAATTAATGTCTTTTAGATTTTTATTTATGTCCTTATCCATAGGTAATATCTGTCCATTATATATAAAGGACAAAAGAAGTCAACCAAAAAACAAGAATAGTTTTTATTCCCCTCTTGAGGGGTGGCTCGCTTGCGAGACGGGGTGGATAAAATTCATCCACCTCCCTCCGACCTTAGGTCGGAGTACTCCTCAAGAGGAGAATTTTAAATTCTAAAAATATGTTAAAATAATAGTATGGCAAAAAAAGAAAAAGGATATTCCCAAGAAAATAAATCGGGACTAAGAATTCAAACAAAACATGGAATTATGGCAATAGTCTTTTTTGTTTTCGCATTATTTTTTTTAATGTCTGCCTTTGGGATAACCGGAGTAGCCGGTAAATTTATTTACGGAAAACTTTATTACCTTTTGGGTTTCGGCTACATTCTTTTACCAGCTCTTCTTATTCTCTTAGGATCTTCGTTTCTTAAATCCGAAACTCCGAATATTGGCTGGCGAAGCGCGATCAGCGCGACAATGTTTCTCCTCTCCGGATTGAGTTTGATAAATATCGCGGGAGGCAAACATTCCGGCGGATTGTTGGGAGAAATTTTATCAACACCCCTGGTTTCCCTTTTTGATGTATATGCCAGTATTATTTTCCTCGGCGCAATTTTAATAATTTCAATTCTTGTAATCTTTAACGAGGAACTAGAGCTGGCTCCATTTTTTAAAAAACTTTGGAATTTTATCACTCGAAAAAAGGAACAGCCTATTTCTGTTCTAAATGAGAATGAAACAAAGGAAGTAGAAAAATCTATCCCTGAAGAAAAAGTGGAAAAAATTACGGAAGAAAAAATAAAAAATGCTTTGGATGTAAAAGAAGAAAACGAGGAAGAAGAAATACTAATTAAAAAAAGAAAGGGCGGACTAATCTCTACTTATGTTCCCCCTCCCCTATCATTGCTAGAAGAAGATCAAGGTAAACCAAACACCGGTGACATAAAAGCGAATGCCAATATAATAAAGCGCACACTTTTAAATTTTGGGATTGAAGTAGAAATGGATGAAATAACAATCGGACCGACTGTTACTCGTTATGCGCTAAAACCAGCCGAAGGAATGAAACTTTCCCGAATTATTGCGCTCCAAAATGATTTATCGTTAGCGCTAGCGGCCCACCCAATCAGAATCGAAGCGCCAATTCCAGGAAAATCTTTAGTCGGGATTGAGATTCCAAACAGAACTAAATCTCTCGTTGGTCTGGCGACTCTCTTGGCTGATGATAAATTCCAAAACTCTCCAAAACCTCTGACGATCGCTCTAGGTCGCAATATTGGAGGCAAGTCAGTCTTCGGCAATCTTGCCAAGATGCCCCACTGTCTCGTGGCTGGCACAACCGGATCTGGAAAATCAGTGGCTATTCATTCGATGATTACCTCTCTTCTTTACAGAAATGGACCAGACGACTTAAAATTCATCTTAATAGATCCAAAACGAGTAGAGCTTACTCTTTACAATAATATTCCGCACTTACTCACCCCCGTAATAACTGATGCTAAAAAAACAATTCTCTCTCTCAAGTGGGCAGCCAAAGAAATGAATCGCCGTTATGATATTTTGGAATTTGAAAGTGTCCGAGACATAGAGTCTTATCATAATAATATTTATGCCGACAGCCTAAAGAAAAATAAAACCCCCTCTAGCTCCCCCTTGTCAGGGGGAGAAAATGAGGACTCCTCCCCTGATAAGGGGAGGTTGGGAGGGGTTGATCGTTTGCCCTATATCATCATTGTCATAGATGAATTAGCGGACATAATGAGTTCTTACCCCAGAGAACTTGAGTCTGCCATTGTCCGTCTCGCCCAAATGTCCAGAGCGGTAGGTATTCATTTGATAATTTCCACTCAACGTCCGGAAGTAAATGTTATTACTGGTTTAATTAAAGCCAACATCCCAGCCCGAGTTGCTTTGAAAGTATCTTCTCAAGTAGATTCACGCACCATCCTTGATGCTAGCGGAGCAGAAAAACTTTTGGGGGCTGGTGATATGCTCTATTCCTCAGGCGACGCTCAACCAGAACGTTTACAAAGCGCCTTTATTTCAGAAACTGAAGTCAAAAAAGTCGTCAATTATTTAGCCAATGCGTATAAAGACGAAGTATCTGAAGAAATAGCTTTGACCTCCGGTTCAATCTCAGCTGATACAAGTATTTTTGAGAGCACCCTTGAAGATGAAGAGGTTGGAGACGATGATGAACTGTATGAGGAAGCCAGACTCTGTGTAGTAGAAGCTGGCAAGGCCTCAACTTCTTATTTGCAACGAAAATTGAAATTAGGATACGCCCGCGCCGCTCGGCTAATGGATAAACTAGAAGAACGCGGAATCATCGGTCCGGGAGATGGCGCAAAGCCCAGAGAAGTGTTAGAAAAAATTAATCGGGATGAAAACCCCGACGCATTAGGTCGGGGAGCCGACTGAAACGTCGGCTTGTAATATAATGAATACCAGTGCCAAAAAAATATTAAAAATAACCATCCTTTCTATTTTTTTTCTGCTGATTATTAGCTACGCCTTTTTTCGTTCTCAAGATTTAATCTTGGGAGTCAAAATAAAAAATGTAAATATAATCGATGGAACGAAAGTTGCAGATAACATTATAAAAATTACCGGGAACGCTGAAAACACAACAAATTTAACCCTAAATGGTCGAGAAATTTCAATCAATAAAGACGGTGATTTCAACGAAACTTTTGTTCTTCTGTTGGGGTATAATGTAATAAATATAACAGCCCAAGATAAATTTGGATATGTTGATGAGAAAAATTATCAATTAATGTATTAGCTAAACAATTTTTCTTTTTTAAAGGTCCTCGGAAGGGGGTCAGCCAGACCATTTAAAAAAGTAAAATTATTAAGCTAATGAAAAAATATGTTAAAGAAAAAGGAAAAGAAAGACCTGCCTGCCGGTAGGCAAGGAGACAAGACTGTAGGAATAGCTGTATTAGAAAATACTTTAAAATCAATTCAAACTAAATTTGGAGAAGGGTCAATTATGAAGTTTGGCGATTCGCCAAAAGTAGATGTAAATGTAATCCCAACCGGTTCTCTTGGCCTTGATATGGCGCTGGGCGTCGGCGGAATACCCCGCGGTAGAATAATTGAGATATTCGGACCTGAATCTTCTGGAAAGACGACACTCTCCCTTCATATTGTGGCCGAAGCGCAAAAATTAGGAGGAATTTGCGCATATATAGACGCGGAACATGCAATGGATCCAGAATATACCAAAAAACTTGGAGTTAACATAAACGAATTATTAATTTCTCAACCAGATAATGGCGAACAAGCGTTAGAAATCGTCGAATCTCTGGTGCGAACAGGGAAAATTGATGTAATCGTTATTGACTCGGTAGCTGCTCTTACTCCTAAAGATGAAATTGAAGGTGATATGGGCGCATACCATGTTGGTAAACAAGCTCGCCTAATGAGCCAAGCGCTCCGTAAATTGACAGCCATAGTTGCAAAATCAAAAACTTCTGTTATTTTTATCAACCAAATTAGAATGCAAATCGGGGTGATGTTCGGCAATCCAGAGACTACCCCGGGAGGAAAAGCGTTGAAGTTCTATACTTCGGTCCGGCTGGATATTAGAAAAATCGCTCAAATAAAAAAAGGAGAGGAAGTGGTTGGGAGTCGCACGCGAGTAAAAGTGGTAAAAAATAAAGTTGCCGCTCCATTCAAACAAACAGAATTTGATATTATTTATAACGAGGGCATTTCCAAAGAAGGCGAAATTATGGCTCTAGGAGAAAAATTTAAAATTATAGAAAAAACTGGAAATTCGTATTTTTA
>Ga0076010_135_pt1 | contig 6541 bp, 8 predicted proteins | sample RifGroB1_FD_68073 | JGI IMG/M metagenome (GOLD analysis project Ga0076010, IMG submission 68073) | Parcubacteria bacterium GW2011_GWB1_36_5 | reverse complement strand
CACCCCCCCCACCATTTCCTCCATCTCTGCCTCAAGTATCACTTCCAGTGGCGCCCTCATCTCCTGGTCTACCACAGGTACAAACTCCCAAGTACTCTACGGTCTCACCACTAGCTACGGTTCAAACACCACCTCAACATCCGGAAGTACTCAAACTCTCTCTGGTCTCTCCCCAAACACTGTCTACTACTACAAAGTGAGATCCACCAACAGTGCAGGTCAGTCTGATTCAGGAGACTACACCTTCACCACCCTCCCAACTACTCCTTCTCCCACCCCTACACCCTCAGTAACTCCACCTCCTGACACTAGTGCACCCACCATCACCATCTCAGCTTCTTCTGTCACTGTACCCGTAGGTACCCGATCAACGCCATTGACTCTAACCACAGATGAACCATCTACCTGTACCTGGGGAACTACTCCCTTCACTGCAAACGGTAACACCCACACCATCACCATCGTAAACCTCATAGATGGAGTAAACAATATACCCATATCATGCAGGGATACGGTAGGGAACATTGCCAATACCAGGGTCGTGATCACAGTAACTCCTTCTTCACTTCTACCCATAGCTACCAGATTCACCATACCAGACCTTACCAACAAAGACCTAAACTCCGTTCCTGACTTTGAAGTCTCCAATCTACTAGGTAGAGTGAGATTCACCACCCCAGTCAAACTCATCCGTAATACTACTCCTCTAGACCTAGACTCCCACCTTACTATCACCCAGAACTCAGGAACGGAGTTTAGGTCTTTGTTGGTAAGGTCTGGTATGGTGAAGTATCATATGTAGTACCTGTACTGCATCATACTCTGGTACCACCCTTACTATCACTGTTCCTGGCTTCTCTACCTATACTATCCTAGATGAAGGAGATCCTGTACCTCCACCGGTAGTGGTGACTCCCCCACTTTCTCCGAGCGGAGGTGGCGGTTCACGGAAAACGACCATCATCATTGCTCCGGTTACTCCAAAAATAATTCCAGGCTGTGGCGCTAGAACAATTGGATTCAGTGAAACTTCAGGTGTGTTATGTAAAGGAAATGTGGCCAGCGCAAGTGTTGGTTTGTATAACTTCGGCACTGTTACCTTGCGTAATGGCAGTCGCGGTCCCGCCGTTATGGAACTCCAGAGATTCTTGAATGCTAAATTGAATCTTGGTTTAACAGTTGATGGCAAACTTGGTCCCAAGACCATTGCTGTCATCAAGAAGTGGCAAAAGGATAACGGTCTGGTAGCTGATGGCCTCGTTGGCACAAAAACAAAAGCCATGATGAATGCTAAGGTTTTGTAATTTTTATTTTTTAGGTGGATCTGGACAAAAAATTACTAATTTGTTATACTGGATAAGTTGAATTTACAAATTTATTTTACTTAATTTAAAGTCTGGTTTAGGAGAATATCCCGTATATTATGAAGTTTAAAAGAGAAAATTTTGAAATCTTTTCTAAAGTCCACTCTGGACTAGAGACAAATCCCTGCCTGTTCGGCAGGCAGGCATAAATATAGTGGCGTATTCTTGTAAGCTGACATAAAGCTTATGAGTACAACATTAACGATAATTTTAGTAGGCGCAGGAGTGCTTTTTTTGGGTATCGGTATCGGATATTATCTTCGAGTAATTGTTGCTTTAGGAAAAAGACGATCAATCGAAATTGATATCAAACAAATGATGGTTAGCGCTAAAGAGGAAGCGCAAAAAATCACAGATGAGGCAAAGAAGGCATCGGAAAGCAAGCTTTTAGAATCAAAAGGGGAGGAAAAAAAGAAAGAAAATGAGTGGAGGGAGAAAGAGTCAAGACTTATTAAAAAAGACGAGTTCTTAGACGCTCGTCAAATTGAGATAAATAAGGAAATCGATAATATAAAAATAAAAGTAGAAGAAGTAAAAAAGGTTCAGGAAAAAATAACAAAGATAGAGGAAGAAAAGAAAACAGAACTAGAGAGAGTAGCCAAACTAACAGAGGAAGATGCAAAAGAAGAATTAATGCGAGACATCGAAAAGAAATACGAGGAAGACATTTTGACTAGAATCCAAAAACTTGAGAATGGCAACGAAGAAAAATTAGATCGTAGAGCGAAAGACATCTTAGCCACTTCGATTCAACGTTTAGCTTCAAGCACAGCCTCGGAGTTAATGACCACCGTAGTATCTATCCCAAATAACGAAATTAAGGGAAAGATAATAGGTAAAGAAGGTAGAAATATAAGGGCTTTTGAACGAGCATCTGGGGTTGAGCTTATTGTAGATGATACTCCCGGTTCAATCGTGATTTCTTCATTTGATCCAATCAGAAGACAAGTGGCTCGGCTTGCCTTAGAAAATTTGATTTTAGACGGACGCATCCAGCCAGCGAAAATTGAAGAGTTGGTAGAAAAAGCAAAAGAAGAAATAAATAAAATAATTAAAGAGAAGGGCGAGCAAGCGGTTTACGAATGCGGAATATTTAATTTTGATCCTCGTATCGTCGCCATCATTGGACGATTGTATTTCCGCACAAGTTATGGACAAAATGTTCTTCAACATTCGATTGAAATGGCGCACATTGCGGGAATGTTGGCTGAGGAGTTAGGCGCAGATGTCGCCATCGCTAAAGCTGGAGCCTTGGTTCACGACATTGGTAAAGCTCTTGATCATGAAGTGCAAGGTACGCATGTTGAAATAGGTATTAGAATCTTGCAAAAGTTTGGCGCAGACGAACGAATCATCACCGCAATGAAAAGCCATCATGAAGACTATCCTTATGAGACGATAGAGTCAATCATTGTGCAAACTGCCGATAGCATTTCCGGTGGCCGACCTGGGGCGCGTCGTGATTCAGTAGAAAATTATCTAAAGAGACTCCAAGAACTAGAAGCGTTAGTAAACGCTTTTCCAGCCGTTGAAAAATCATATGCTTTACAAGCCGGTCGGGAAATTCGTATCTTTGTCACCCCAGAAAAAATTTCCGACGCTGAAGCAAAAATAATGGCTCGCGATATCGCTCTAAAAATAGAAAAAGAACTGAAATATCCTGGAGAAATAAAGGTAACAATGATTCGAGAAACAAGAATCATTGAGTATGCAAGATAAAATTAACTAATATATTTCGGGCTTGCCTTAAAAAACCCTTGATATATAATAGATGAGTATCAAAAATAAAGGTATTTTGGTCGATATGAATCCCGTACGAAATCGCGAATGCGACTTTGTAAGGGAAAATTATTATTAGTTTATATAAAAATAGAACAGTTAATTGATTATTGTTAATAATTGGTTCGCGTTCTATTTCGTAACGGGATGAATAAACAAGCATTAGCTGAATGGGTCCACGGAAAACTTGGTGGCACAAAAGTGCAAGCTGAAGAGATAGTTGACGGAATGTTTGGGGCTATCATTGATACCTTGAAAAAGGGTGAAGAAGTATCAATCGCTGGTTTTGGAATCTTTTCTGTGAAGCAAAGAGCGGCTCGAATGGCTCGCAATCCAAAGACTGGAGCGCAAGTCAAAGTGGAGGCAAAGAAAGTTCCAAAATTCCGAGCGGCAAAGGGTTTGAAGGACACAATTGCATAATTTTTACCTGTCTGCGCAGGCAGGTCTCGAGATAAAATATAAAAAACGCCTTATGGGCGTTTTTTATATTTTGGACCATTTTAACTTACAAAAACTATTATTAAGAACTGAAAAAAAATTTACTAAAAATTTCTTTTAAAATATTTAAATATTCTTTTTCTATTTCGTCCATTCGTTGTTCAGTTGCAAGTGGCGGTGGATGTCCACTAACTGAATATTTTGTAATAACCTCTAAAAGACTGGAGTAGGAATGAATGAGTTGTGAAATTTTATTTAATTCTTTTGAAAATCTTGGCGCAGATATCTCTGAAACAAGAATAAGTTCTATCGCGGCTTCCGGATCTATGTCTGTATTTTCTTTTTTAAACTTACCATTCAGCGCATTAAATGCCAATTGGTTTTTCGGAAAATCTCCGTCTATTTTTCTTAAAAATTCCCTAAGCTTAGGATTTGAATCAATAACTTCATGAGTATTTCTCATATTAATATCTTATCACATTAATATTTTCTAATCATTACTTTGAATACGGGGACAAGATTGAAGCATCTTTATTCTGACCATTCCCATAGCCAACTTTTCCTATGCCACTTTTTTCCGCCTCCTGAAACGCTTTCATTAAATCCTCTGCGTTATCGGCTTTTCCATTTTTCATTGCCTGACAAATAGCGCAGTCATCAAACCCTTCCCAGTCGTCTTTTGTATTCTTATTCTTCTCTTTTTTCATTATATATTTAGTATCTTTTAATTTCTAAATCTTCCGCTAAAATTTCTAAATCTATCCAAAAGTCCTGATCGCAATATGCATCCGCCATTTTTGAAGCTAATTCTGACATTGTGCCATCATCTACATTTTTCGTATCAAAACCAATACTTTCTAAATCATCACGACAAACACTCGTGATGGGAAAATATTCTTGTCTTAATTCGTTTTTAATTTTGGACTTCATGTTTATTTTGATACCTTATTATAATTAAGAAACAACTTCTCCTTTTTTCTCATCAGAAATAAGATAAGAGCTTTTTACAATGTTTCTAATCTTTGAAAGATCAGAAAATATTTTTTTTGCTATATTATAAGCAAACTGCACGGGTACAGCATTACCAATCATTTTATAACCATCAGCGACATCTTTATAGTGGAAAATAAAATTATCTGGAAAGGTTTGTATTCGGGCACATTCTCGAACAGATAATCTTCTATATAAATTTTCCTTACCTGGCACAAAAATCCTCTTATTCTGTTCTATAAATTTCATTTTGGGTGCTTGTGGATGAATTGGGGCATGACGACCGCCAGCTTGAATTGTAAAAGAAGGCTCATCCCAAGAACGAACACGATTGCGAGACATGTAGATAGTTGAGAAACCGCCATTCATATATTCATGATTGGGAATTTTTAAATCATAACCATTTGTTTTATTAAAAGATCTCGCTGGTAGTGGCTCTTGTAAATCAGATATAGCCTCACGAAGAGTTAATTTATTGTATGATAAAGAATCTGGGAACTTAAAAGGAAATCCGAGTTTCTTCTTGTGATATCCAACAATAATCACACGAAATCTGTCCTGAGGGACATCATAATCGTTCGCATTAAGTAACTTATAACTAACATGATAACCGACATCTTCAAATTGCTTTAAAATATTTTGAAATGCTTCTTTATGTCTAGGGCTTAAAATACCAGAAACATTTTCTGCAAGAAAAAACGCAGGTTGTTTGTCTTTTAATAATCTTATATATTCAAAAAAAAGTTGCCCTCGTTTATCACTTATGCCTCGCCCAGCACCAGCTTCACTCCAACTTTGGCATGGTGGTCCTCCAATTATTCCATCAGCAACAGGAACTTCTGATGTTGGAACATCTACGATACTTCTTTTGTCTAACTTTGTTTCAGGAAAATTCTTTTCAAATGTCTCCCAAATCGTGGAATCAAATTCATTCGCCCAAACAACATCAAAACCTGCTTTTTTAAAGCCTAAATCAAGCCCGCCTGCACCTGTAAATAATGAGACTATTTTCATAATTAATCGTGACTAATGTTAAGTGTGTTTTTAAATAATTTCTTTGGCGATTTTAATAGGTTAATATCAAATTTTAGTGAAGATTCTACTCTTGAACTAGCGTTATGAATTCGGAAAGAAAGAGTCCAGTCATTATTCATAGTTACGATAGCAGTTGTTTCACTATCTGTCTTAAGATCAATATCAACAATCTCTGTCGGTAGCGGAACTTTAGGAGTTTTATATTTTGGCAGGATTTCTTTGAATGGTAAATTTAGTGTGCCATTTATGTTATATGCGTGTATCTCGACACAATTTTTACCTTTTATTACTTTATAGAAATCCTTATTTCCAACAAGATACGCAACAAGATTTGAAGCTACTTTTGTGGAATCTTTTTTATAGAGATTTTTCAACTCTTTTATAAAAGCTTTTAAAATCGGGACATAGATTGTCGAGTGATAATCACCAAGTTTGCTCCATTTTTTCTTTGCACCACTTTCTTTCCTGATTTTCTCTAAATTATTAAAAATAGGCGTTACTGTATCAAAGTATTCTTTAGATGTTTTTACTCCAAGCCATTTTTCACCAAAATCGATATTTGCAGATAAACGGGAATGCTTAACGGCATGATGATTATTTTTTGCGGATACACCAATTTCCCATTTTTGTAATAAACGTATTGCCAAAACATCTCTTACATCACCAGATTTTCCGTAATCATCAGATAGTATTTCAAGTTGTAAAATATCTGTCTTGCCAATATCATTTGAGAGTCGTGGTTCTATGTCCATTAGAAAATTAACGGCAAAACTTGCTGAAAGTGAATATTCGCTTTGTTCGATTGAACTTACATTTTCAAAACACCCTTTTGCAATTTCAAATGCGAAATTTTTTATAACTTCAACATTAGTTTTATCCTTTAACTTTTCCTCAAAAGAAAAATACTGCTTTTGAAAACCTTTCAAATTTAGACC
>Ga0076010_128_pt1 | contig 6579 bp, 6 predicted proteins | sample RifGroB1_FD_68073 | JGI IMG/M metagenome (GOLD analysis project Ga0076010, IMG submission 68073) | Parcubacteria bacterium GW2011_GWB1_36_5 | reverse complement strand
GTTGCCGATAGGTTTTATTTTACTTTTCTTTTGGTATTTATCACGGCAAGTTCGAGGGGCTGGAATGCAAGCGCTTTCCTTTGGTCAGTCTAAGGCGCGAATTACCGACCCAAATGATAAGAATAATAGAGTTACATTTAAAGATGTGGCTGGATGTAAAGAGGCAAAAGAAGAATTGAAAGAAATTGTAGATTTTTTAAAAAGTCCTAAAAAGTTTTTGGATATCGGAGCGAGAATTCCTAAGGGGGTAATCTTAACGGGAGCGCCTGGAACTGGAAAAACTCTTTTGGCTCGGGCAGTAGCGGGAGAAGCCAGTGTCCCTTTTTTTCACTTGTCTGGAAGCGAGTTTGTGGAAATGTTTGTGGGTGTTGGCGCTTCTCGAGTGAGAGATCTTTTTAAAATGGCTAAAAAAGCAGCTCCAGCGATAATCTTTGTTGATGAAATAGATGCAATAGGAAGAACGCGCGGAGGAGGTTTCGGTGGAGGAAACGATGAACGGGAACAGACGTTAAATCAAATATTGGTTGAAATGGATGGCTTTGAGCCAAATGATAAAGTCATTGTGATGGCGGCGACTAATCGACCGGACGTTCTTGACCCAGCTCTTATTCGCCCGGGACGGTTTGATAGAAAAGTATTGTTGGATTTGCCGGACCGTGCTGACCGTGAAGAAATATTACAAATTCATGCAGTAAAAAAGCCATTAGCTGAAGATATTAATTTGAAATTAATTGCGGAACGTACCCCAGGATTTTCTGGAGCGGATTTGTATTCTTTAATGAACGAAGGCGCAATCCTGGCGGCTCGGGAGAATCGGAAAAAAGTTTTTCAGTTTGATCTTATTCGGGCTATAGAGAAAGTGATGCTTGGACCTGAGCGTAAAAGTCACTTGCTTTCTAAAAAAGAAAAAGAAATTACTGCGTATCATGAAGCTGGTCATGCGCTGGTGGCTTCGGTCTTGCCTTATGCTGACCCAGTGCACAAAGTTTCCATTATTGCGCGTGGAAATGCTGGAGGATATACTTTGAAATTGCCTCTGGAAGAGCGACGACTCCAATCCAAAAAAGAATTTATCGATGATATCGCAATGTCACTCGGGGGATATGTGGCAGAACAAATGATCTTTGGAGATATTACGACTGGTCCATCCTCTGACTTGCAAGTGGCGACCAATTTGGCTCGAGCGATGGTTACACGTTGGGGGATGTCTGATGTGATTGGACCTATTGCTCTCGTAGGCGCAGGGGGTAGACCACAATATGGCGAAATTGTAGAAAAAGAATATTCAGAAACAGTTTCTGCGAAAGTTGACGCTGAAGTTTCAAGAATAATAAGTGATGGATTAAAATCGGCGGAAAAAGTATTGACCGAATACCGAAAAGCTTTTGACGCTATTGCGCACAAGCTTATTGAAGTGGAAACTCTGGAACAAGAAGAATACGAAAAAATACTAACCGTGCATGGGATAGTTCTAAAAAAGAAGGAAATTATTATGCCTGAAAGCGCTTAGTATTTTCTTTGCGAAAACTCAATTAATTTTGTAGTATTAAAACATCGGGCGTGTAGCTCAGTTGGTAGAGCGTTCGTCTTATACACGAATGGCCGGGGGTTCGAATCCCTCCACGCCCACAAAGGTTTTTTTTAAAGTAGATTAAAATATGATATAATATAATCAATGAAAGATAAAGATCGTTTTATAAAAGTATATGCTAACTTGCCATTAAATCTTAGAAATGAGGTTGTTTTAGTGACTGCTGAAACGGGACCGGTTACATGGAATGTTGCATTTCTAGAAATAAATAATGAAACAAAATTAGGCGAGTTGATCATAGAGAAACTTATTGAATTAAAAATAATTTAACAGTAAAAAATATATGAGCGAAAATAATAATAATAATGAAATAAAAAATCTAGTTATTATGCGTCTTGAAACATTACCATCTGACGCAGTTGTTTCGCTTGGTTCTAGTGGTGAGTTTACAAAAGATCAGATTATTGAATCAGTTCGGCGAGGAGATGAAAATGGCAAAAAAATGATCGAAATAGAGATGACTTTTTTACAGGGACTTAAAGATGGTATTTTATATGGCGAAACATCTTTTAGTAACTAGACCAGAATATGATTATACTACTCGGTATATCTCGGCATGGGCAAAAAAGTATTTTGAATTAGCCGAGCAAAAGGGATATACCGTTGTTGATCTTAGGCGTAAGCGGGCAAATCGCAAGGAGTTTGAGAGCGTTATTAAAAAGATAAAGCCAGCTTTTGTTATTTTAAATGGACACGGCAATAAAAATGAAGTTGCGGGAAATGATAACGAAACTCTTGTTGAAACAAATACAAATGCAGAAATATTGGCGGATAAAATTACTTATGCGCTTTCGTGTCAGTCTGCTAAAAATTTGGGAAATAAGGTCGGTTCATATCCAAACACTACCTATATTGGTTACAAAGAAGATTTTGCGTTTGTTCGATTAGAGAAATATGGCAGAAAACCTACAGAAGACACGCTTGCTGGATTTTTTATTGAACCATCAAATGCTATTATTGTATCTTTACTAAAAGGGCATAGTACCAATGAATCATTTACTCGTGGTCAGAGTGAGTTTACCAAAAATATTCAGATGCTTCTTACTAGTAAAATAAAATCTGCTGATTCTTCAGTTCTGCGTTTTCTTGTTTGGGATTTAAAACATCTGACTTTATGCGGAGACAAAAATAAGGCGGTGGGTTAAAAATATGGAAAATTATTTACAAGAAATTCAAAAATACTTTTATGACGAGAACAGCTCTGAACATTCATATCGAACATCTTTTGAAAATTATTTAAAAGAGATTTTTCTAAAGGAAAAAGGTTATTTTACACAACAAGATCAGAAAGCAATTAATGGCAATAAGCCGGATTTCATAGTTCTTAAAAATAAAGTTCCCTTGCTCTATATAGAAGTCAAAAAAGTTGGCGAAGATTTAGATAAGATTGAAAAATCGAATCAGGCTGATAGATACTTCGGGTATGACAACCTAATCATTAGTGACTATATTAATTTTAGATTTTTTAGAAATGGGCAAAGATACAATGAAGAGATTTCTCTCGGAGACATAGATAAAGACCAGAGATATATAAAAGTTAAAAAAGAAAATTCTGAGTATTTTGAAAAAACGATTTTAGATTTTGTTTCTTCGAACAAAGAGCCAATAAAACATGGAAAGCACCTTGCACAAATAATGGGAGGAAGAGCTCAGCGCATTCGGGAAAATGTGCTAGATATGCTCTTATCTAAATCAGATCGATACATAGAATTGTTAAAAATAAGAGATGTTGTAAAGCAGAACTTGGTTTCAAGTCTTGATGACAATTCTTTTTCAGATATGTATGCACAGACACTAGTGTATGGTCTTTTTTCGGCTAGGTACAACGACAATACGCTTGAAAATTTTTCTCGCATAGAGGCTAGGGAACTTATACCAAAAACAAATCCGTTCTTGCGTTCCTTCTTTGATCATATTGCAGGTAATACTTTTCCAGACAGACTCAAATATATTGTTGATGAATTATGTGAAGTTTTTACTCATGCCGATGTTCATAAACTTATGCATGAGTATTTTAAAAAAGAAAGTTTGTTTGGGGAAGTATATGAAAGTCCTGACCCAGTTATTCATTTTTATGAAGATTTCTTGCGTGAGTATGATGCAAAAAAGAAAATGGAAATGGGAGTTTTTTATACACCTCGACCCGTAGTACAGTTCATCGTTCGCGCAGTGGATAATATTCTTAAAAACGAGTTCAATCTTTCTAAGGGTCTAGCAGATAAGACAAAAATTCAAGTAGAAAGAAAAGAAACAGACAAAAAAGGTAAAGTAATTAAAGTTCAAAAAGAATATCACAAAGTTCAAATTCTTGATGTGGCTACAGGTACGGGAACATTCTTGAATGAAGTCATTAAACATATTTATAAGGATTTTGCCGGTCAAGAAGGTAACTGGCCTTCATATGTAGAAAATAATCTTTTGCCAAGGTTGCATGGTTTTGAGCTTATGATGGCTTCTTATACTATTGCCCATTTAAAATTAGGAATGACTCTTCAAGACACGAAAGCAGGAGAATTAAAAACTAGACTTGGAATTTATCTTACAAATACCCTTGAAGAAGCAAAATCGTCTATTTGGGGTGACGGAAGTTTGTTTGTCGGAGTACAGGAAAGTATTACAAAAGAAGCGATAGAAGCTTCAAAAGTTAAATCTCAATATCCTATTATGTGTGTGATCGGCAATCCACCATATAGTGGTATTTCTCAAAATAAAATTTATACAGATAACAATGTTTATAAAGTAGAGATAGGAGGTAAAGAGAAACTTAAAGAAAAGAAAAATTGGCTTGACGATGATTATGTTAAATTTATTCGTTTTGCAGAAAGTCTAATAGAGAAAAATGGGGAGGGAATTATGGGAATGATTACTGCTCATGGATATATTGATAATCCCACATTCCGGGGAATGCGATGGCACTTGAGAAATACTTTTGACAAGATTTATATTCTAGATTTACATGGGAATAGTAATAAGGGAGAAATAAGCCCCGATGGATCAAAAGACGGTAATATTTTTGATATTAAAACCGGTGTAGCTATAATTTTAGGAATTAAAAATTCTAATACTAAAAATAAAAAAATGGCACAAGTATATAAAGCTGATTTTTACGGAATCCGTAAAGAGAAGTTTAAAAATTTAGATAATTCAACTATTGATAAAATAGACTGGGTAAAGCTACCAGAAAATACAGATTTATGGACTCTTGAAGGCGAGGGCAAAAATGAATATCAAAAAGGATTTTCTGTCTCTGAGTTATTTCCTAAAAATTCCACAGGAATCGTTACCATGGGGGATAGTTTTATTGTTGACGAAAACAAAGATACGTTGACAAAAAGAATTGACGAATTTTTACAGAATGATATTTCTGAAAGTGAGTTGAAGAAAAAATATAATTTAGGCAAAAATTACGCTAAGTGGGTTATTAATAATAAAAAGAAAATTGACAATGATCATTTAAAAGTGGCACCGCTTACATATCGCCCATTTGATAAACGCTATACATATTTTGACAACAATCTTGTTTGGCGACCACGAATAGAAGTAATGCAACATTTTGTTAATAAAGAAAATGTTGGATTGGTTTTTGCTAGATCACAAAAAAATCCAACATGGGATGCACTATTTATTACCAATGATATTCCAGAAACAAAGCTTGGTGAAGCAAGCACGCAATCTGCTGTTGCACCCCTTTATTTGTATACAGAACAGGGAGAAAAAATTCCAAATTTGAATAAAGAAATTTGGAATAAAATAAATAAGGTAGTAGGAGAAACAAAACCCGAAAATATTTTGGATTATATTTATGCATTTTTGCATTCACCAAAATATCGTGAAACTTATAAAGAATTTTTGAAAATAGATTTTCCTCGTGTACCATATCCAACTAATAAAAAGGAATTTGAAAAATTAGTTAACTTAGGCAACAAACTTCGTGGTTTACACCTGATGACAGATCCTGAATGTGAAAATTTGATAACAAAATATTCTGTAGCAGGTGGTAATTTTGTAGAAAAAATAAAATATGAAAATGGTAATGTTTATATAAATAGTACTCAACATTTCGAAGGTGTTCCAGAGATTTCTTGGAATTTTTATATTGGAGGTTATCAACCCGCGCAAAAATATTTAAAAGATAGAAAAGGAAGACAATTAAATAGTGACGAAATAGAACATTATCAGAAAATAATCAAAGTATTATCTGAAACAGATAAGTTAATGAAAGAAATTGATAAAAAATAAAAAACACCACATATGTGGTATTTTTTATAAGCAAGGTGTACCTTTCTGTCTTCATTGGTGAATAGCGACAACTCAATCTTTTCTCTTTCTCCTCAAAATCTAGATAATCCAGTAGCTTTTGCTCAAGTACCTTTATCTTGTATGGCAAGCTGGGCAACAATACGCACAACCGTCTATAATATTTCGTGGCCATTTTGCTTTGGCTGTTGCGATTGCTGCTCTACATGTATCAAAGAAGCCGATAAAAATTCGGTTCTCCAATAAAGGCAAATGATCACATCTTGCTTCTTCGTGCACCTCATTTTCACCAGTAGATTGAGCGTTTTTGTTGATAATATATTTACTCATATATTTTTCTAATTATTACCTTATGCCAGTTCGACTAAGCTGATTTTTACTAATAATCCTCAGTTTCCTGAATTAAGCCCATTATATTCTAAAGTTTTGGAAGTGTCAAATATATTGTCAAAAAGGTTGACAGATAAGTTAAAGAAATGATAGTATATACAATATGAATGAGATTCAAAAAAAGATATTTGAGTTATCAAAAAAATATAACTTAAGCTTTATTAAATGTATTGAAAACACAGAAAGATCTTGGATAATAGATAATGACCGGGTTAGGCCTGAAAATAAAACACAATTTACAGCTTTCTTAGTTTTTTTCAGAAAATTCTAAGGATAGTCTCTTACTAATCCAAATTTTTTTCCATTAATGCCGTATAGTTTTATTGATCCTGGTTGAATAT
>Ga0076010_125_pt1 | contig 8426 bp, 5 predicted proteins | sample RifGroB1_FD_68073 | JGI IMG/M metagenome (GOLD analysis project Ga0076010, IMG submission 68073) | Parcubacteria bacterium GW2011_GWB1_36_5 | reverse complement strand
TTAAAATTATTGTTAAAAAGAGATTTTAATGAGAAGCCAGATTTTTTTAATTATAGTTTTTTCTCTTATTGCTCTATGGCCGTTTTTTAAAACAGGCTATTTTGAAAGTCATGATGGTGAATGGATGGTTATCCGATTCTCGGCCTTTCATCAGACATTAGTTTCTGGACAAATCCCGGTTCGATTTGTAGATAGACTAAATAATAACTACGGTTATCCTGTTTTGAATTTCCTGTACCCTTTGCCTTTTTATCTTGCCGAAATTCCCAAAATTCTTGGGTTCGGATTCGTTGACAGTATCAAAATCGTTTTCGTTATTTCTACAGTGGCTTCAGCAGTTGCCATGTTTTGGGCTCTTTCGCAGGTTTTTTATAAATGGGCCAGCTTTACCGGAGCAATTTTGTATATTTTTGCCCCCTATCGATTTGTTGATCTTTACGTAAGGGGGTCTCTTGGAGAAATTGTAGCCTTTGTTTTTTTACCCTTAATATTTGGTGCTATTTTCAAGATAGCTAAAGACCAAAAAATATTTTTGCCAGTCATGGCTTTTTTAATATCGTTTTTGATTCTTTCCCATAACGTCATCGCAGTTATTTTTTTACCATTTCTCCTTGTGGTTTCTTTAATAATCATCAAAAAAGAAAAATGGCAGATTATTAGTTCTTTTGTTGCGGGAATTTTAATTGCTTCCTTTTTTTGGATTCCGGCAGTTTACGATCTTAAATTCGTCAAACTTTCAGAGATCAAAGTGTCCAATGTTGTTGATCACTTAGTTGGTATCCGAGAACTGACAGTTCCATCATGGGGATATGGTCCAAGACCTATTGGACTTGAATCATTTTCTCCACAAGTTGGGCTTATTGCTTTAGCAATTGTATTTTCAGTCTTATATTTAAGATTTACCAAGAAAACTGGAGAAAAGCTGATCAATTTTATGCTAATTATATTTACCAGCAGTTTCTTTTTGATGACCAAATATTCTTTGTCATTTTGGCAGTATATACCGGGAATTGACATTATCCAGTTTCCTTGGAGGTTTCTGTCACTCAGCAGTTTCTTTTTGATGACCAAATATTCTTTGTCATTTTGGCAGTATATACCGGGAATTGACATTATCCAGTTTCCTTGGAGGTTTCTGTCACTTAATATTTTTATCGCTGCTTTTTTAGTAGCATATGTCATAAATCATGTTAAAGAACAAAAATTGATTGCCATAATAATTGTTTTGGCAGCTATTATTTCAACGATTGTTTATACCAAACCGAAAACTTTTGTAAATCGTGATGATGGATTCTATTCAACTAACGAAGATTCCACAACTGTCCGGGATGAATATTTACCACTTTGGGTTAAAGAAAAACCGAAGAGTCGGGCTAACCAAAAAATCGAAATCATCTCCGGCGATGCCCAAATTACTTCATCAGAAATTAAACAAACCAACTATAAAGCGGCGATTACCGCCCAAAATGATTCAACAATCCAAATTAATACCATCTACTTTCCCGGGTGGCAGGTAAAAATTGATGGTAGAAAGACATCTATTGATTATCAAAACCAAAATGGACTGATTACTTTTCAGTTGCCGCAGGGAGTCCATGAAGTTATAATCAAGTACAATAAAACGCCAGTTCACCTAGCTTCTGAAATAATTTCTCTTGTTGCAATTATTGTAACTGGCAGTTATTTATACAATCTATGGCGGAAACAAAATTCTTAGTAACAGGCGGAGCCGGCTTTATCGGTTCAGAAATCGTCAAGCAGCTTTTGGATAAAGGATACCTCGTTCGAGTTGCCGATGATCTTTCTAAAAAAGATGCCAAAGTTGACTCCCGTGCGCAGTTTGTCAAAGTCGACTTAACAGACTATCAGAAAACAAAACCTGTTTTTGACGGTATCGATATCGTCATTAATGCTGCCGCTAAAATCGGCGGTATCGGCTACTTCCATAAATATCCGGCAACTATTTTGTCGGAAAATAATAAAATTTACTCAAGCACTTTTGAAGCAGCTGTTACCGCCAAAACCAAGAGGATAGTTTATATTTCATCATCCATGGTTTTTGAATCAACATTTTTTTTTCCATCCAAAGAAGAAGATTTATTTAAAATTCCACCACCGGTTACCTCATATGGCTTTTCTAAGTTAACAGGGGAGTGGTATTGCAAAGCTTTTTGGGATCAATACAAGTTGCCTTATTCAATTTGTCGTCCATTTAATGCCTATGGAATTAATGAGTTTCCAGAACGCGAGCCAGGCTTCGCTCATGTAATTCCAGATTTAATACGTAAGATCTTAAGTGGTCAATACCCCCTCGAGCTTTTAGGGGATGGAGAGCAGACTCGTTGTTTTACTCATGTTTCCGATGTTGCTTCTGGAATCATTGCTGTTTCTCTTCACCCAAAAGGTGAAAATCAAGATTTTAACATTGGAACCGATCATGAAATCAAGATGATCGATTTGGCATCAAAAATTTGGAATATCATGGAGCTTGGGAAACCATTTAAAGTTAAATTTGTATCGGGATTTAAATATGATATTAGAAAAAGAATCCCCGATGTTCAAAAAGTCAAAAAATTGATAAACTGGCAAGCAAGGGTTAATTTTGATAATGGCTTAAAGGAGGTTATTAATTGGCTAGCCCAGCAAAAAGCCGCAGGAAAGTTAGACTTTCCCCAAAAAAAATTGGCAAATTAACAATAAGCGTGGTCGGAATCGGTAGGGTCGGTCTTCCATTGGCATTATTTTTGGTTGATAAAGGTCATACTGTTTACGGTATCGATGTCGACAGCCAGAAAGTTAATTTCATCCTTAAAGGCCAAATGCCCTTTTTGGAAGAGGGTGCTGAAACTATTCTTCGTAAAAATCTGAATAAATCATTTCTCGTCTCCACGGATTTTGCCAATATCGCCAAAACTCAAATCATTATTTTAACTTTAGGAACGCCGGTTGATGAAAACATGAATCCGTCACTGGTTCAAATCGATAAAGCATTGCAATCTGCTAGTCCTTATTTTAAGAGGGGTCAGCTTTTAATTTTAAGATCAACTGTTTCACCTGGCACTACTGATTATGTCAAATCTTATCTTAACGATTTGGGCAAAATTAAAGTCGGCACCAATTTTTATCTTGCCTTTTGTCCTGAGAGAATTGCCGAAGGAAGATCACTTTTGGAGCTTGCTGAAATTCCCCAGATAGTCGGTGGGATAGATAGACTTAGTGCACAAAAGGCAGCCGAGTTTTTCGAAAATCTGGGTATTGGGGTTAACCGTACGGATAATGTCTCTGCCGAACTTGCCAAGCTTTTTACCAATATGTACCGTTACATTAATTTTGCTATCGCCAATGAATTTATGATTTTGGCTGGTAATCACCACCGCGACATCTACAGAATTGTCGAACTTGTTAATAAAAACTATAAAAGGGGAGGACTCGCCCTCCCGGGTCTTACCGGTGGACCATGTCTTTTTAAAGACGGCTTTTTCTTAGTCGGTGACGTACCATTTGCCGATCTAATTACCACCAGTTGGAAAATCAATGAGTCAATTCCACTTTTTTTGATCAAAAAGATTCGTGAACGCACTAAACTTGAAGGCAAAAAAACAGTTATTTTAGGGCTTGCCTTTAAGGCTGAGATTGATGATATTCGCGAATCGTTGGCATTTAAAGTTAAGAAGGCTCTCGAGAGGGAAAGAGCCAAGGTTTTCTTGCATGACCCTTATGTCCCAGGCTACCAGAATGATTTAGATGAGATCCTTGGTGATGCTGACCTTATCTTTTTGGCGACTAACCATTCATATTACCAAAATCTGGATATTGCCAAAGTCAAGAAACTAGTCTCGGCAAATTGCGTCATTTGTGATGTTTGGAATATCTTTAGGACTAATAAAATTATTTTTACAGTTAAGTCATTGGAAAGTCATTTAGCCAAGAAACAAACAGAAGGCCTCGGTGATATCTTCGAAGCTAAATGGCGTGATCTTTGACCTCAATCCTCTTAAAAGTTAAAATCTAAGACATGCAGCTTTCTATTGTCATGCCTGTTTACAACGAGGGCAAGATAATCGGCCAAACGATCCGCCAAGTCGAGTCGCAAGTCAAAATACCCCATGAACTTTTAATTATCTATGATATGGATGAGGATACAACCGTTCCAGTTGTTGAAAAACTCCAGAAAAAATACCCAAGTGTTAGACTGGTCAAAAATATTTTTGGCAAAGGTGCATTAAACGCCCTCAAGACCGGCCTGAAACTGGCAAAAGGTGAATCGGTTTGTGTAATGATGGCTGATTTAACGGACGATCCAAAGGTCTTAGATAAAATGATGGACAAGTTTGATCAAGGTTATGACGTAATTGCTGCTTCGCGCTACATGAGAGGCGGTCAACAAATTGGAGGTCCGCTTGTCAAACAAGTTTTATCTCGAGTTGCCGGTATCAGTCTCCATTTCCTAGTGGGACTATCGACTCACGATGCAACCAATTCATTTCGACTTTACTCAAGAAAATTTTTGCGAAATGTCAAAATCGAATCTGATGGGGGTTTTGAATTGGCGCTTGAGCTGACAGTTAAGGCCCATTTTGATGGTTACAGAGTCACCGAAGTGCCAACTACTTGGACATACAGTGCTAAAGAGTCCCGTTTCTATCTTAAAAAATGGCTCCCCAAATATCTCAAGTGGTATCTTTGGGCTATAAATAAAAAACTTCATGGGTATCCCAAAACTGAAAAAAACAATTAGCAAATACCAGATACCTCTAGCCTTTTTGGGAATTTTTGCTGCAAGCTTTTATTTGTACTATCCAAGCCTTAGTTATTATTTCTTTCAAGACGACTGGTTTGTTTTAAATTGGGTTAGAACTGACGATTTTTGGTCATTCTTTAAGTTTCGCACTGATATCATTTACTGGCGGCCGCTTACAATGCCGATTTTTTTTAAAATTGGCCAAGTATTTTTTGATCTAAAACCATTTGGATATCATCTGATTGTCTTCTTTTTTCATTTTTTGAATATCATTCTCGTCTATATCCTTTTTCGGACACTCAAAGTTAGTAAAAAAATTTCATTAATGTCCTCATTTTTATATGGAACTGCTGCTTTCCATTTTGTTCCTCTATCTTGGCTTTCAACGACTTCTTATGTTATCGGTCCTACATTCATTCTTTCTACTCTTATTCTTTTTTTAACCCAAAAAATTATTTTTTCCTTTACATTTTTCCTTTTTGCACTTGCTGCATCGGAATTTACTCTTATAGCTATTCCAATTCTATTAATTTTAAAAGGTATTAATAAGCCAACATTAAAAAAATTATTGCCTTGTTTAATTATCTCGATTTTTTATTTGATAGCAAGATTTTTTATTTTTCCTCTTCCAAGAACAGATCAATATGAGATAGGTTTTGGGCCTCGGATTTTAACAAATCTATTTTGGTATTTTGTCTGGACATTTAACATCCCGGAAAAAATGTCTACAATTTTCTTTTTTTCAAAACCTAAATCTTCGATAATTGCAAGCCTTCAGTTTATTAGGTATTTGATCTTACCGATAATCTTAATCATCACATTCCTATTTACTGTATTTTTGTCGGAACTTAATTTTAAAAAAATAATAAAAGGGGTGGAATGGTTTATTCTTGGCATCTCACCAGTACTCTTGTTACCAAAGCACGCATTCCCTATGTACTTGACAGTAGGAGCAATTGGTCTGTTTTATCTTTTCGCTTTAAGTCTTGAAAAATTGCAAATAAAAAATAATTTACTTTTGTTAATGTTCTCTACAATCTGGATTATTTCATCATATCTTACCTTATCTTTTACTAAAGAAACTCACTGGACAGTTAACGAACAGGCTATTTCCAAGGCTTATCTAGGCTATATTGTGAATAAAGTTGAAAAGCCTGCTGCAGATTCTTTATTTGTGCTAAAGCCTGCAGATATCGACTTTTCCCAAAAGCATGGCTTTACATTGATTGAAACAGAAGAAAATGTCAAACAATCTTTAAATGATCAAGATGCAATACAAGTTATTTATAATGATTCGAGTTTAAAAAGTATTTATACAACCCATCAAAGAGAGCTTACTTTTCCATCAAGTATTGAAATTTTTGAAATTAACCCAAGGATAAATGATTGAAAGATTATCGAGTAAGACTTTTGCAATTCTGATTTTAATAATATTTTTTATTTCTTTTGCTCTTTATCATTCGAGTTTAAATTATTATTTTTTTCAAGATGATTTTTTCGAGATTAATATTTCAAAGGCTCAAAACTTGGGTCAGTATTTAGAGTTCTTTAAATTCAGAGATGACATTATTGCTTATAGACCAATAAGTCTGCAGAATTATTTTTTCTTATCTTTAAAAATATTCGGATTTGATCCTAGCGGTTTTAGGGTGTTAACATTTGCTCTTTTATTTTCAAGTGCAATTTTACTAATTGTTCTTGTAAAGAAAATTACAGGCAATATTTGGATAGGCTTTCTTAGTGCTTTTTTTTGGCTTACATCATCTATCCACTTTATGGCAATAACTTGGATAGCTGCTGCCTACAATATAACGGGGACCTTTTTTTGGCTTTTGACTTCTTTGCTTTTTCTAAAATTTCTTGAAAGAAAAAGAATAATTTTTTATGCTTTATCTTTAATTGTTTTTCTAATTACAATTGGCTCGTTCGAATTTTCAGTAACTTGGCCGGTTATTTTCGGATTTTATTATTTTTTAGTTCTTGGAAATTCTCTCATGAAATCCCTTAAAATCCTTGCCCCTTTTATCTTAGTCTCATTCATATACATCATTTTAAGATTATTCTTTATTAAAATCCCGCAGATTACTGAATATCAACTTTCATTTAATCAAGAGTTGATTAAGGCTCTGCTTTGGTATTTTCTCTGGACTTTTAATATTCCCGAAGAGTTTAAAAAACAAGTAGTAAACAATCTGATCGTTTTTAATAGTAAGTTTCTACTTGAATTTTGGCCTTTAGTCGTAAAGAATTTTATAGGCGCAATATGGATTGTGGCTCTTGGAATTGGGCTCCCAATATTTTACCTTCTTAAGCAAAGATCACATTTAAATATTCGTTTATTAACATTTTGTTGCTGGTTCTGTCTGTTTAACCCTAGGGCTAAGCCTATAGATCCGTCCAGATATTTTTTCATACCTCTAGCTAAGGAGAACACGTCAACTTTCCCCGACTTTTTATCTATGGTTAGGCACTATGAAAACAAGTTGATTACTCGCAGCCGGGAAGGAGAGCTGTGCAAGTTCATCGCTACTTGCGACAAAGACCACCGAGATTTTTATTTATTGATGCTGTCTCGTAAGGTTATCTCTGGCCTTCCTATGACGGAGATGCAGGCTAGGCTAGACCTAGACGATTTTAGCACTGACCAGCTTTACTCCCCAACAGACCCGGAGGAAACAGGGCTGGCTGACTTGGCATACCCCGTTGCGGTGCGCACAATCCCTGCCGGGAACCTCCCTCTAGTCGTGCTTGCTAAAGAGCCGAGGTGTAGTTATTTCAATATAATTTACCACGAGAAGCTCATCCGTACAAAATCCCAAGAAGGGCTAATGCGAGACATTACGTACGCAGAAGCACCACGTTTTGCTTTGGTAGGGTTACTAGACCAAGGCTCTGGAATTATGTACCCAGTTAACCTCTACGATAGCCTTCCATGCGTACGGAAGTATTTGGCGTCTGGCGTTCCTCCAGGCGTTAACGTAGACAAGCTCATGCAATTTATTAAAGGAAACCTACTGACTAGCGTATCCTGCGATCCTATTGCAGAAGTTACAGATGCTGCGGGGTGGGGGGCTGCGCTAAAAACAATTATTGGGGGAACACCTCACGCTAAAATGCTGGTGTATACCAGCAGCTTAGCAAAAGGAAACTACGCTCACTATATCGATGTCAGGCTGGCCCATGGTGTAGTTGAAGACCTATGGCTAGAGGGTGGAGTTCCTGTAGGATTTACAGTGTGGTTCAACGGAGTTTTGCAAAATTGTAGGTACGATTTTACAGGCCGTGAGAATGCACTTCTCAGTAGCATCTCACGTGTGCAGAATAAACGAATCAGCTTCTACTACATGAAGGTAGGGAAAGACCCCTACTTGATTGGAAGAGAGATACAGTGGCACGTTCCTCTGTGGAGAACTTCGAGGCTGCGCTACACGAACGTATGGATAGAGAAGTGCGTGTTCTGTGGGCGGACTGAGTACAAGCATCAGTCAAAAGGCATGTGCTTAGGATGTTACCATGCGCTTTTTAATCTGTTTTCTAGGTATGAAAAGGACACGTGGGTAAAGAACACCGCGCAAAGAGCAAAGGCGCAAAAAGAGAATTGTTGGGAACCTAGTCTTCTAGACCTCGTGGAGTACCAGCACCAGGGGTATGTTCTACGGGCTAACGACACAGGTGAATGGGGCTT
>Ga0076010_116_pt1 | contig 9175 bp, 9 predicted proteins | sample RifGroB1_FD_68073 | JGI IMG/M metagenome (GOLD analysis project Ga0076010, IMG submission 68073) | Parcubacteria bacterium GW2011_GWB1_36_5 | reverse complement strand
CGCCCGTGGTCGGGTTGCTACCAAAAAAGCGTATGAGCATCTTGGATTTGATTTTAAAGAAAAACAAGAGAAACTTTTGTAAAAATTGGCAGAAATAGTAAAAGTCCTTAGGGCTCTTCTCATTGAAAAAAGTCTTAAAGACTTTTGGATGTTGGTTGTGTGGAAGTTCGGTCCACACAACAGGTTGCAGAGCCGACTCCCTATCCGTCCATCGGGCGTCAGTTCTGGGTGCGGTTGTTGATGTTCATAGGCTTTTGGCCAGTTAGTTTGACTATACAGCAGAATCTTCCATCACACTTGCGATGCAAAAGGCTGTTTTTCATCTTTAATGATAAACCGATATATATATATGTCAATTTTTTGTGTGGACAACTCAACCCCCTTAATCCCCCTTATCAGGGGGAATTTGCATTTCTCCCCCCCTTATCAGGGGGAATTTGCATTTCTCCTCCCTTGATAAGGGGAGGTTGGGAGGGGTTAAAAAGAATGCTAAAATTGCAACTATGGCAAGAATTTTAGGAATCGACCCTGGATTTGAAAGATTGGGAATAGCTGTATTGGAGAAATCTAAAAGCGATAAAAGGGAACAAGTAATTTTTTCTGAATGCTTTAAAACTTCGGCTAAATTAGATTTTTCGGAAAGATTAAAACTAATTGGTGAAGAGGTGAGAAAAATAATAAAAGAATACAAACCGGAAGTTTTGGCAATTGAAACTTTATTTCTAAATACCAATCAAAAGACAGTGATGCGAGTCGCCGAAGCTCGAGGAGTTGTGGTTTACGAAGGAGCGCAAGCCGGACTTCAGATTTTTGAAGCTTCCCCGCCCCAAATAAAAATAGCCACGACTGGCTACGGCAGGGCGACAAAAGAACAAATGATCAAAATGGTGAAAATATTAGTGGAAATAGATAATTCTAAAAAATCCGACGACGAATTAGACGCAATCGCAATTGCCCTAACTGCTTTTGCCCACTTGAAGCTTTAAATCACCTATCTTTATCGGGATCTTCTTCGTCTAACCCAAAGTCATTCAGTACTTCCGGCTCTAGCGGTTCATCATCGTCAGCCCCCATTCGAAAACCAGTTTCTATTTCTTCATCTTCGTCGTAACTCATATAAAAATCTTTTATTTTAAAAATTTTATTAAGCGACCTTATTTATTTCCTACTTTGTAACAAAATCTAAAAAGCTTTGCAATAGCAAAAAGGCTTAAAGTGTGGATAACTTTAATTATGTAAAAAAATTACATGATCAAAACTTTCACAAACCTTTTTTTACCTATTTTTAATATCAGATCTTCCGAAATTTTCAAATCTACTTCGAGAATATTTTGATTTTTGGATAAATCATGAATAGCCTTACTTAAAACTAGTCTACGCCACTCGCTTTTGGAAAGTAAAATTTTATTTTTTACCAAAACTTCACTTAACAATTCCCCAGTCGAGCATTTTATTTCTTCCATTGCTTCTGGAATTTCTTTTTTCTGAAAAGTATTAATAAAATTCTCTTCCGCCTCTTTGGCGGCATCTTCACCTTGACAAATTCTGACAATTTCATGAGCAAGCTTCATTTTTTGGTCACGCGGTTTCTCGGTTGCAAAATTATTAAAATCCAAATCAGTGCAGATTTCAAAACCCGAAGCAATCATGCTGTCAGGCCAACTCATTACTTTGCCAAAGATATCATTCGCTTCGTCATCTAGGGTTATCATATTCCCCTCAGACTTGCCCATTTTTTTACCAGTTGGATCTACTAACAGTTTGGTGGTTAGAACAAACATTTGTTTATGCTTTTTTCTTTTCATTAAATCACGACCGGCAAGCATGTTAAACATTTGATCGTTGCCACCAATTTGCAAATCAACATTCATTGTCACCGCATCATATGCCTGAAAAATAGGATAGAGAAATTCATGAACGTAGACCTCTCGGCCAGCTTTTAGTCTTTCTTGAAACATGCTTCTGGCAAGCAAGTTAGAAACTGTAAAATGAGACGCTAACTCTAGCATATCTCCCGGGGTAAGTTTGTTTGTCCACTTAGCATTGTAAACAAAATTGATTTTTAATTTTTTTAAATCTAAGATTCTACTAATTTGTTTTTTATACCCTTTAGCATTTTCTAAAACTTGCTTATGGGTAAGCGATTTTCGGGTCGTTTGTTTGTCGGTGGGGTCTCCGATCTGCGCCGTAAAGTCGCCAATCAAAATAACTACTTCGTGTCCAAGATCTTGGAATTTTTTTAACTTGAGAAACTGAACCAGGTGGCCGAGATGCAGCGCGCCCCCGGTCGGGTCAATCCCAAAATAGAGCTTGATTTTTTTGCCAGACATTAAAAACTTTTCGAGCGCAGACTTGTCCGGATATACTCTCTCTACTCCCCGGGTTAATAATTCATCAATTTTCTTTTCGTCCGTTATTACTTTCATACTCGAATAATAACACATTCTTTGGTATAATTCGAACAATGAAAAAATTAATTAGAAGCAAGAGATTTTGGAAAAATGTGCTGTTGCTTGGCGCCAGTATTTTTATTTTAATGACTACTGTGATAATTATTTGGTTTTCCTCTATTAAAATTCCTGATTTTAACTCTTTTCACGAAAGAAAAATTGAAAATTCTATAAAAATATATGACCGAACAGGAGAGGTTTTGCTCTACGACATACATCAAGATACAAAAAGAACAGACATTTCTTCGGAAGTTATGGGGATAAATATTAAAAATGCGACCGTGGCCATTGAAGACTCTGAATTTTATAATCACAGTGGAATAAGAATCACTTCTATCGTTCGAGCGATCTTGGCTAATTTTTTTGGCACCGGTCGCACTCAAGGAGGTTCAACGATTACTCAACAGTTAGTAAAAAATACTCTTTTGACGCAAGAAAAAAGTTACACTAGAAAAATAAAGGAGTGGGTCTTGGCAATTAAGATAGATAAATCTATTCCGAAAGAAAAAATCTTAGAATACTATTTAAATGAAGCTCCTTATGGCGGAAATGTTTATGGAATAGGAGAAGCAAGTAGAACTTATTTTAACAAAGAAGCGATTGATTTGACGCTGGCGGAAGCGGCTTATTTAGCCTCAATTCCACAATCCCCAACCAGACTGTCACCCTATGGAAAAAACAGAAATGAATTAGACGCCAGAAAAAATTTAGTGCTGGCTAGGATGTTAGAACTTAATTTCATTCCCAAAGAAGAATACGATAGAGCAAAAAAAGAAGTTGTAACCTTTGTTCTTCAAGCAACAACTGGAATTAAAGCGCCGCATTTTGTTTTCTTTATTAAAGATTACCTGGAACAAAAATATGGAAGTGAAATGATAAAAAAGGGCGGATTGAAAGTTACCACAACCCTAGATTATGATTTACAAACAAAAGGAGAAGCGATCGTTAAAGATGGCGCGTTGCAAAATGAAAAAGATTGGAATGGAAAAAACGCTAGTCTAGTAGCAATAGATCCTAAAACAGGGCAAATTTTAACAATGATTGGTTCTCGAAACTACTTTGATAAAGAAATAGATGGAAATTTTAATGTCGCCACTGCTTCTAGACAACCAGGTTCATCTTTTAAGCCCTTTATATACGCTACGGCCTTCAACAAAGGCTTTACCCCCGACACAACGCTCTTTGACCTACCTACGGAATTCCAAACAACCTGTAACGCTTATGGAGAAGCCCTCCCTGGACACAATCAAAAAGATTGCTACATGCCTAGTAACTACGATGGAAAATTCCGTGGACCAATGAGTCTAAGAAATGCCTTAGCCCAATCAATCAACCTTATAGCCGTAAAACTTTTTTACCTAGCTGGGACTTCTTCTTCCCTAAAAACAGCTGAGGATATGGGAATAAGCACTTTGGGCGATATCAGTCGATATGGACTCACGCTGGTTGTTGGAGGTGGAGAAGTATCCCTCTTGGATATGACTTCGGCTTACGGAATTTTTGCAAATAATGGGATTAGAAATCCCTATACTGGAATTTTAAAAATTGAAGACGTCAGTGGAAAAATTCTAGAAGAATTCAATCAAAATGCGCAAGAAGTTCTGCCTAAAAATACAGCCTTGGTTATTTCAGACATTCTCTCGGATGAAAAAGCTCGGATTCCAACTTTTGGAGCGCATTCAGTTCTCTTTATTCCTGGAAAAGATGTGGCCGTAAAAACTGGAACGACAAACAATAACAAGGACGCCTGGACAGTAGGTTATACTCCATCCATCGCCGTAGGTGTTTGGGCTGGCAACAATGACAATATCCCAATGAAAAAAGGAGGCGCAGCGGTAGCTGGACCAATCTGGAATAAGTTTATAAATGAAGCATTAAAAACTTTACCGAATGAAGAATTTGAAGAACCAAACTTAGATGTTGATCCGGAAAAAATAAAACCAGTACTTCGGGGATTCTGGCAAGGAAATGAGAATTTTTTCATCGATAAAATCTCCGGAAAGTTAGCCACCGAATACACCCCCAAAGAAACTATTCAGGAAAAAGTGATCACCAATGTTCACTCAATTCTTTATTGGGTGAGTAGAGATGATATTTTAGGAACTCCACCAGAAAACCCAAACAATAATTCACAATTTAACCATTGGGAAATACCCCTCCAAAATTGGTGGGCGCAAAACAGTGGAAGATATAAAATAACAAGTTGGGGGGACAAACCAGTTGCCATAGATGATGTGCACACTGATTTATCAAAACCAAAAATTTCAATAATTGAACCAAATAACTATACAATTTATTTACCTAATCAAAAAATAAGTTTAAAAATTTCAAGTTCTGGTTTTTATCCACTTACCAAAATAGATGTTTTCATAAATGACAGCTATTTAGGAACTTCTAGCTCCGTTTCTGGTTTTTCCTTTACCCCTAGGGAATTGGAGGATTTGCAAGCAGAAAATGAATTAAGAATAGTCGCCCACGATAGTGTTTACAACACCAGCGAGACAACTTTAATATTTAAAGTGGAACAGTAAATCTCCTACCGATTCATCGGCAAGAACTTTAAGAGTTAACCCGAGGAGGAATTTCAGTTTTTAATTTTTCCGTAAAACCAACCAAGGATTGCACCCAATAATCCATACAGGCTAGCCAAGATTACGGAACCAACAAATTAAACTTCTTTATAGACCCAACATTTTTTTCATCATTGCATCAATTTCTTTAATCTCTTTTTTCTCCAAGAAACCGATCTTGGTTTTTAACTTCTTTTTATCTATAGCTCGCAGTTGAAAAATGACAGCTACCGAAGCGAGATTTAGTCCATTTTTTAATGAAGGATCTAGTTGCGCCGTAAATGGAAAGCTTCATCACTTAAAGCATCCCAAGCTTCCATTTCTTTCTTGAGAGCGATTTTGTTTTTAATGGAATACAAATAATACGTCAGGGCGCGTTTAAAAATATCTTGTTCTTTTAATCCCAAAAATATTGACGCGTTTCTCAACTCAGACTTTATTTTTTTATTTACCATCACTGTGTTCATGGAATTATTATAATGTTTAATTAGGAAAAGAGCAAATTTTTTACGGTTGTTAAATTCTCTCACCGATTCATCGGCATGATGAGATAAATAAATGAGGTATCGCCAACTGGAGAGATAACTAAAGGAGAGGTGGCTTCAGAGAATTTTATAGATACACTGTCAGCGCTAATTGATTGAAAACAATCTAAAAAATATCTATAGTTAAAACCAAGCTCAATATCTTCTCCGGTTAGGGCGGCATCTAGGTATGTTTTATTTTCCCCAATATCATTATTGGCAGAGGAAAGTTCAAAAACTTTTTCTTTCGGTGAAATTTTTAGATTCACTTGATTAAATTTGTCTGAAAAAATGTTGGAGAGTTTAAGCGCATTTAATAAATCTTGTTTAAGTATAATGGCATTAGTTTCTGAGGTTTTGGGAATAATTTGACGATAGTCGGGAAAAACTCCGTCAATTATCCGGGAAGTTAGATAAACATCGTCAGAAGAAAAAGAAATTTGGTTTTTGTTAAAACAAACTTTCACAATAGATGGGGATTCCCCAAAAACTCTCAATATTTCTCCGATATTTTTATAGGGAATAAGGATTCCTTGTATTTCTGGAAGTCCTTTTATCTTAATTTTTTTCTCTGCCAACCGAAAAGAGTCAGTGGAAACAAAGACTAAATTATCCTCATTGGTATACATAAAAACACTCGAGATTTCAGGTTTTATGTCAGATGGAGACGAACTATAATAAACTGATTTAATGCCCTCTACTAATTTTTTTGAATCTATTTCAAAACTTGTCCCCACAACTTTCGGGATAGTGGGAAAATCTTCATGGGGTTGACCTTTTAATTTTATTTTACTTTTCTTTGTTTGAATAAGTAGGTTACCATTCACCTCTTCAAGATAAACATTTTCATTTTGGAAAACATTAGAAAAAACATTACTTAACACTAAACCAGAAACAGCCCCAATCCCCTCCTTTTCTATTTTTGCTGGAATTTCAACTTCAATCCCAAGACTTAGATTTGTTGCTCTAAGTTTTAAAGATTTTCCAGAAGCAATCAAGAGAATTGAATTTAAAACTGGTAGGGTTAAATTTTTTCCGGTAATCTTTTCCACTTGGGAAATTTTATTTTTAATTTCTTCAATTCTGCATTCTAGTTTCATATGTTTATATTTTATATATTTAATTTATTAATACTATTAGCTACCTTGATAAGTGAATAACTTTTTTTGCTTTTAATTTAAAGGATAAATATTAACTTTATTTTTTAATTTAAGTCTAATAACTTTTAATTACTTAAACATAATTCGTATTTGTTCTAATTCTTGTAAAAGTTGTGGGTCAGTTTTCAGATCGTTTTTAATTTTTAAACAAGAATGGATTACTGTTGTGTGATCTTTTCCACCGAGTTTTTGTCCGATTAGAGGATAGGACACATTAAAATCTTCTCGGAGTAAATACATTACCACCTGTCTGGCTTTAACTATCTCTTTTTTTCTGGTTTTTTCATAAACCGAAGCTTCTTCTAATTTATAATGCTCACTTACTATTTTTACAACATCTTTTATGGCCATATTTTTCTTGGGTCGAATATTGTTTTTTAGCAAATTTTTTACCTCCGCCAGTGTTAGAGGCTTATTTTTTAAGCGATATTGACAAACGATAATGTTTAAACTTCCCTCAAGTTCTCGAATATTACCATCTACGACTAGGGCCACATACTCTAATATTTCTTGATCTAGATTAATATTAAGTTCTTGCAGTTTTACTTTCAAAATTGCTAAACGAGATTCGTACTCTGGTGGAGATATATCCACTATCATTCCAGCAGCAAAACGAGATTTTAGACGGTCTGCTAGATCTGGAATATAGTTTGGATGCTTATCAGAAGAAAAAATGATTTGTTTACTGTTTTCGTGAAAAGTGTTGAAAGTGTGAAAAAGTTCTTCCTGGATTTTTTCCATTTTACCAATGAATTGAATATCGTCTATGATTAAAAGATCATACTTGCGGTATTTTTCTTTAAAAGAGTTTGCCTTATTGCTTTGAAGTGAGTTTATGAAATCAGTCGCAAATTTTTCCAAGGTCATATAATGCACCTTTTTATTTGGGTACTTGTCTTTGATTGAATTCCCCACAGCTTGGATTAGGTGAGTTTTACCAAGACCTGTGCCCCCGTAGATAAAGAAGGGGTTATATTTAGTTCCAGGGCTATCTATTATCGCCAGACTGGCAGCGTAGGCAAGTTCATTAAAAGAACCTACAATGAAAGAATTAAAGTGATAGCGTGGGTTTAGGTTGTCTTCTGGATTTATATAAAGATCCTTTAAAGGTAGTTCCTTATTCACATAACTTGTGTTTTCTGTTGTTGTGGTTAATTCTTGCTTTACCACTTCTATTTTAGTAATAAGGTATTCTACCGCACGCATACTTTCATAGGCATCAGCAATGGTTTTTGTGATAAGTTTATGATACTTATTTATAAGCCAGTCGCGAACAAATTCATTTGGCACACCAACATAGACAATTCCCGTCTCCTCTTTCACAATAGAAGTGTTTTTAAACCAAGTGCTAAAATTTGCTTTCGAGATACCTGCTTCGATTTCTACCAAGCAATTTTTCCAAAGTTGTTTCGTGTTCATTGGTTTCATATTATACTACTTACCCAATAAACGAAACCTATAAAAACTTATTAACTATGTTGATAATCTGTGGATAATCTGCTATACTGCCTGCATGTCATTTACATACAAACCTAAAAAGAGAAAAAGAGCCCGCAGTCATGGATTTTTAGTTAGATCTAGACTCAAAACTGGAAAAAAAGTTCTAAAAAGAAGACGCCAAAAAGGTAGAAAAAAACTTAGTGTTTAATTTCGTTTGATATGCTTCCTAAAAAAAATAGGGTGGACACAAAATCAGTAGAGAAAATCTTTAAAGATGGTAAGTTTTTAAATTCTCCTAATTTAACTTTTAAATTTATAATTAGCCAAAGAAGGGAAAGGAAAATTTCTTTTATCGCGCCGAAAAGTGTCGCCAAACTGGCGGTGAAGAGAAATATGTTACGCAAGCGCGGGTATATGGCTTTAGAAAAACACCTCCAACAGTTCCCGACCGGGCTTTTGGGTGTTTTTATTTTTAAAAAATATCAAGATAAAGTTTTGATACTTGAAAATGAAATTAAAAATATACTTAACAAAATTAATTAACTTATATCAGAAATATATATCTCCCTTTATAAAACCAAGTTGTGTTTTTTATCCTACCTGTTCTGAGTATACAAAACAAGCCATAGAAAAATATGGAGCAGGAAAAGGTTTTTATTTGGGATTTTTAAGAATTCTTCGTTGTCATCCATGGCAAAAAAACCATTTTGATCCTGTTAAATAAATTAAACAGCAATAAGAAACGGTCGTACACTAATGCTAAATAACCCAAACTTTGATTTTCTGGCATTTTTTCCCGCCTGCATCAGCTATGCTGAAAGCATTGCGGGCAGGTGTATTTTAATATAAGATAGTAGAATGCTCACAAACATCTGGAATACCATTTTATATCAGCCATTACTAAACGCTTTGGCTTTTTTGGTCTCAGTTGTCCCTGGCGGGGATGTTGGTATTGCTATTATAATCCTCACTATTTTTGTCAAAGTCATCCTCTTCCCATTATCTCAAAAATCTATTGAAAGTCAGGCAGA
>Ga0076010_144_pt1 | contig 9423 bp, 7 predicted proteins | sample RifGroB1_FD_68073 | JGI IMG/M metagenome (GOLD analysis project Ga0076010, IMG submission 68073) | Parcubacteria bacterium GW2011_GWB1_36_5 | reverse complement strand
CAATCTGCGTGACCTTGGTTTCCCAATATCGTGAAAAAGCGCCGCCAGCCTTATTTCCAAAGGCCAATTTTTGTCTGCGGCATGCTGAACAGCGTGGAGTAAATGTTCCCAGACATCATAAATATGTTCGCCTAATTGTTCGCATCCCATCCCCTCTTCCAGTTCCGGAATTATATTTTTTAACAAGTTGAATTTCTGCAGCATCACGATTCCGCTCGCCGGATTTTGAGACATAATTATTTTCGCGAATTCATCACGAATTCTTTCTTCAGATATTTTTTTTATCAGGTCCGCATTTTTCAAAATACTTTCCATTGTTTCATACGACACAGAAAAGTTGAGTTGGCAAGCGAAACGCACAGCCCGAAGCATCCGGAGCGCATCCTCGGAAAAACGGTCATCCGGGCTCCCTACCGCTTTTAGTGTTTTATTTTTGATGTCCTTTATACCTCCAAACAAGTCGGTTGTGTGTCCTTTAGAATCCATCGCGAGCGCATTTACCGTAAAATCTCGCCTTTTAAGGTCATCTTCTATTTTATCGCTAAATTGGACCTCGTCTGGATGTCTAAAATCAGTGTATTTTGTTTCAATTCGGTAAGGAGTTACTTCAATTGTAGATGTTCCATGTGAAACGTCCCCCTCGAGTGTTTCACGAATAACCACTCCAACAGTTCCAAATGTATTTTCATATACGGTCTTTTCAAAAAGCCCTATGATTTGCTCCGGCTTGGCATTGGTCGTAATATCCCAATCCTTAGGTTCTATGTCCATTATAAGGTCACGAACACAACCACCGACTAGATATGCCTCAAAGCCCGCTTTCTCAAGCGTGTCCGTTACATGTGAAACCTCTTTGGGTATTTTCGATATTAAATTTTTAGTATCTTGTTCCACTTTGGAAATATGTGCGGCCAGAGAGAATCGAACTCTCGTCTCATCCTTGGCAAGGACGTGTTCTACCACTAAACCATGACCGCAGATTATTGATAATCCTACTATTTAGTTTTATAATATGGCTTTGTTGACACAATAAACCATTAAACCATGACCGCTGATTATTGATGCATAAAGACCATCAAATATGACCGCTGATTATTTTTTAATACGTTAATTATATATTATATTCGGTTTATTGCAATTTTGTATTTTAAGCTTATAAAATATAGATATTTTGATTATTTTTTAAATAATGTATAATTAAATATGAGTATCTTGCACCCGTAGTGAAATGGATATCACAACAGTCTTCGGAACTGTCGTTGGGGGTTCGAATCCCTCCGGGTGCACACGAAAAAGCATATTTATATGCTTTTGTGGGGGATTCGAAAGATTTTTTGTTATTTTACAAAGTAAAATCAAAAAATACCTGGCCATGTAATGGCCGAATCCCTCCGGGTGCACCACATGCTCTCATCGTTCAATGGATAGGACGCAAGATTCCGGATCTTGTAATTGAGGTTCGACTCCTCATGGGAGCACTAAGTATGGTTATTAAAATGTCCTTTATAACACTACCTCTTTGCTTATTAAATATAAGGATTTTGTTGAAAAATGTGGATAACTATGTTAGTAATGTTTATAAAGGACATTGCTAGAAGTTGTCTTTTACGGCCATTTTTATCTAAAATATGTTGTTAAATAAAGATATTCCTGCCTGCGCAGGCAGGTTAATAAAAGACATAAAAATTAATACTATGTTTCACGTGAAACACGTTTCTCATGAAACATTACTAGAGCTTAGAAACTATAACCTAAAACCAAACTATATGCCCAAGATTTTTACCTCTAAAACGCAAAAGACGGGAGAAACTGGAGAGGGTGTCGCCAGTAGGTTTCTCGTGAAACATGGTTTTTCAATATTAGACCGAAATTACACCAAAAAATGGGGAGAGATAGACATAATTGCCGAAAAAGCCAATAAAATATACTTTGTGGAAGTTAAAAGTATTTCGACCCCCTCTTTAATTCTCCCCCTTAGCAGGGGGAGCGGATTGGATGAATATCACCCTGAAGACAATATGCATCCTTGGAAATTAAAACGATTATCACGGACAATTCAAACTTATCTTTTATCTAAAAAAATACCGGAGGAAAAAGAGTGGCAAGTGGATTTATTGGTTGTATTTTTGGACTTAAAAAACAAAAAAGCTCGGGTGAAAGTGGTAAAAGACATAATTTTGTGATATATTGTTTCAGCATTTCAACGAACCCGCCGTTGCGGGCTTCTAAGCGGGCTTGCCTCGCCGAAGTCCGCTATGGCGGGTGAAGGCGGGCCGTAGTATACCGGTAGTACAAGTGCTTTGGGAGTTTACATTATCTCCCAAAGTGATATAATCTATGCATGCAGGAAAAAGTAAAATGTTGCGATTATTGTAAAAAGTTCTATCCAGAAAATTCTTTTGGAATAGCCCTAACGCGTAATAATAAAGTTTACCGACGCAGAAAATGTTCTGATTGCTACCGATTAACAAAACAAAAGCTCATACAAAAATATTTTCAGTGGCTTAATGATTATAAACATAAGCGTGGATGTGGTAGATGTAAAATTACAGATGCAAGAGTGTTAGATTTTCACCATAAGGACGACCAACATAAATTATTCACTGTCGGAGGTTTTCGTCGGTCTGTCGGTTTTGATCGTATACAGGAAGAAGTAAAAAAATGCGAAGTGGTCTGCGCAAATTGCCACAGAATTATACATGATGAGTTAAGAAGGCGTTCGTCCACAAAAAACGGGGTATAGTGTAATGGTAGCACGAGTGCTTTGGGAGCATTTAGTCTCGGTTCGAGTCCGAGTACCCCGACATGTTATTTGAGTTTTTGCGGGATTAGTTTAATGGTAAAATAACAGTTTTCCAAACTGTGGACAGGAGTTCGATTCTCCTATCCCGCACAGAATTTATAGACATCCGTATATTTAATATATACAATACCCCTATGTCTTTGTTTGAAAAACCAAAAAAATTCATAAAAGACTTACGAAAAGGACCCGAGGTCACCAGCGTTTTCGGGGAAGAGCGTATTGGCACAAATTTAGACAATCAAGACCAGAGGGTGGCTCAAGCCAAATTACGCTTGGATAGGATCCAGGGGTTTAAATTGGCCGAGCAAGTAAACGATTTTTTTGAACGGCACAATATACAAGCCGGGCCAACGGTTCTCCCGGCGGTAAAATTACGTTTTCTCCGAGAAATTACTCCAAATCCTGATGCTGATGAAAATAGGGTAGCGGAGAAATTAAACTTCCTCGCCCGACGGCTTGAAAGAGAAGAAAACAAACTTGCAAATCCAGAAAATCCGCTACCTCCGGTTGGCATAGAAACCGAATTACCGGATGAAATTTTTCCCCCTGCCTTAAAAACAACCTTGCCGCTTATTGACATTCCCTGTGAGCCGGAAAATCCCAGATTATTTGAAGTTAACCCAAGACCGACATACAGCGCCAAGGTTCAAAACGAGATAATGAACAGCCTTGATGCTTTAGGTTTAGTGCATCACGACCCAAAATCGCCAACATCTTTACACATAAATTTTGGCATACCCGCCAATATTAATGCAGGGGCCTTGGAACCCAGAAAGGGCGAAATTTTTTTAATCAGCAACCTTTTTGTATATGCCTTCAGTAGCGCGGATCGAGTGTTAGAAAAAGAAATAAAAAAATCATTCTTGCTAAAAACAGCTAAGCCTGTCAACAAAATCGGAGAATCAAAACAGGGCGGAAAAATGGAAATTGAAAGGTTCCAATTTCGTCTTGAATTCCGCGCAACTGAATTTAATGATTATCCAACATACCGTTTATTGACAGAGTCGCAACATATTATGGGCATGTTTCTTGCGCATCTGGAAAAAATGTTAGGACACACGGATATTTCAATAAATCAAGAACGATTGGCTGTTTTGTGGGAAGAATTTGAAAAAGAAGTAAGTCAATTTTTATATGAAGTTCAAGGTCTCGAACCAAGATTAGTTGATAATGACAGAGCGAGGGCTTCATCCGTAATGGAAAGTAGGCCAGAACTACGAGAAAAATGTCGTGCTTTGATGACTAAATATTCACGAATTATCCAGGAAATAATAGATGGGAGAGTTAAGAAAAAAATATAACTATAAAAAGTTTAAATATAATATACGAGAGGCATACTCAAAGATTTTTTGAAAATACTTGTTTATGCTCCCAATTTATTGATACAATAAATAACATGATAACGACTTATGCATATGCTTTTGCGAGCGTAATAATAGTAAGCATAGTTTCCCTGATAGGGGTCTTTTCAATTTCGCTCAAAGAAGAAATCATAAAAAAATATATTGGTTTTTTTATCAGTCTGGCGGTCGGCGCGCTTTTAGGAGATACTTTTATTCATTTAATACCAGAATCCTTGGTTATATTTTTTATAATAGAAAAATTTCTTCATTGGCACCACCATGGTGACGACACGGAGAAAAATCATATTCATCCGGTAGGGAAATTGCTGCTTTTTACCGATGGTTTCCATAATTTTATAGATGGAATAATAATCGGTGTAAGTTTTTTGGTAAGTGTCCCAATTGGAATTGCGACAACAATAGCGGTAGTTTTACACGAAATTCCGCAAGAAATAGGGGACTTCGCGGTTTTGATTCATTCTGGATATGATAAAAAGAAAGCTTTGTGGCTGAACTTTTTCTCGGCGCTGACAGCCATTATCGGAGTGGCGGTCGCCTTAATTTTCGGCGGCATGGCAGAAGCTTTTACCTTCTGGGTTCTACCGATTGCCACCGGGGGGTTTATTTATATAGCGGTCGCGGACTTGATTCCCGAACTTCAAAAAACAAAAGAGCTGAAATATTCCATACTTCAGCTAACCGCGGTATTTGCGGGAGTGTTGATAATGCTTGCCCTGGTTTTACTCGAGTAAATTGAGAACTAGTTTTTAGTTTCTAGAAGCTAGCCGCTAGAACCTAATTATTAGTTTGCCCAAGACTTATTTATTCCCGAATTAAACGCGCCTTCAACTACGAAGTGAACGTGTGGGCCGGTGGAGCGTCCCGTGGAACCGACAAGACCGATGATGTCGTCTCGCGCAACTGAGTCGCCGGCACGAACAATAATTTTGGACATATGACCATACATGGTTTTAACACCATCCGCGTGAACGATAATAACCAAACCGCCAAAACCGCCATTGTAGCCCATTCTGGCAAAAATAACTTTTCCGGAAGCGGCAGCGTGTATCGGAGTGCCTTTGGCAATAGCCAAGTCCACCGCGCACCCATCATGAAAGCCTTGGCTTAGACGATAACCGGGAACAGGATTGACAAAAGCAAAAACAGGGAGACTTTCACAATATTTTGTGTTTTTGGCAGTCGTAGTGCTTTTAATAACCGGCTTAGTATTTTCTTCTGCTCTTTTTCCGCCAGGAATCGTAAGTTCAGCTTCTATTGAGAGCACAGTGTCCAATGTAATGTCATTACAAAAAGCAATGTCATTTACATTCACCTTATAAAGTTTTGCTATCTTCTGCAGTGTTTGTCCTTTGGTAACAGTGTGTTTAACACCAAGGGCAGAAGGAATAAAAAGCACATCATTTTCTACAAGATTCTTCTTGCCATTATTCGCCGCCAAAACATTACTTTCAGAAACATCAAGCAGCTTAGCCACTTTAGAAATAGAAACTCCTCTTTCCACCACATAAACAATTGTCTCTCCACAGAAAGAGTCTATGTCGTCCCTTCCATCAAAAACGTCCGTGGACTTTAGCGCGTTTTCAGAGATATTGTCCGTATTTGCATTTGTATCATCAGTCGTATCATCTTTTACGCCATCTTTACTGTTTTTATTTTGCAGGATTGAAGTAGGAGAAACTTTGGCTTGAAGAGAAAGTTCGGGATTCTGTAAATTACTGCCAGGTTGAGGAGATTTTACTGTATTTGTATCGGTGTCTGCATAAACCTGATCACCTGGACCAAAAATTGAAGACAAAAAACCGGCTTCCGCCGGCGTAGGCACAAAAAGAGTCCCGAACAACAGGGAAAAGGCTAAAATAGATCTTAATATTTTGCTAACTTTTTTAGTTGTAGGTTTTATAAAACAAACTAAATATCACGAGATTTCCTTTCTGCCCTTTAAAGACAAGGATAGAATTACAGCACGACCAAAATAGCACTGCAAACAAAGGTTCTCGCGATGGTTACTGTCGTCTCCGTTTTCGGTCAGCTCGTTCTGTGCCCCTCTTCAGAAACTCACATTTACAGGGTAGCGTAAAAAGGGCCAAAAGTCAATCCAGGGAAAAAGGGGTGTGGAAAACTATTCTGAGTCCAAAATTTGACAAAATAAGTGAAAAGGTGTATAATTATGGTAATTTCTAATAAAAATTAGCAGGAAAAGTTAAAGTCTATATAATATAAACAATATGGCTGAACAGGAACCACCTATAAAAAAACCAAAAATTATTGACCCTGGACTTGGGCATTTCCCGCCGATTGAAGAAACAAAAGTTGCCGTCGGCAGTATTATTTCTTATGGGGGAACAAACTACGAGATAAACGAGCTCCCAAATGCAGGAAACGGGCAGGAATATGTATTGAGGCCTCCGGGCCAACCAACCGCCGTGCCTTACACACTACCTATGGCTCTGCTGACAAAAGTGCTTGCAAACGGGGAGGCAAAATTACTTACGCCTGAAATAAAAACTGGGGCTGAAGAAGAAAAAGCAAAAGCTCTGCGAGCTGATTTTAATGCCCATGTAGCAAGAGCCAGGAGAGCATTCGAGGAAGCAAAAGCTAAAATTTTAAATACAGAGGATGAAAACGAAGCTAGGCAAGCTTTAGAGGGTAATGTACAGCTCACAATGGGCAACTCAAACATGGGAGGATTTTTAAAAACATATGCATCCATACCAGAAGCCCAAGCGGAGGCTGAAAAATTGGCAGATATGCACCACGAGCTTCTGGACTGGTTTGATTATAAATTCCATGGAAGCTATAGGCCGGGGGAGCCCGTAGTTGAAGAGGTTTCAGTTTCGCCAGTTGTGCCATCGCCTGCCCCACAAACTCGAGCAGAACCTCAAAAAAGCGATGCAGAAAAACCTGCCGCAAAGCAGGAAGTGGCAGACCCTGTCCCAGTTGAAACGCAAGAAGGAGGGGAGCAAGTCACAGAACAATATATGGGACAACTGGTAGAAATTGAAAAAGGAATTGAGGCAACTAACAACAACCGTGAAATAGCTGTTCTTGAAGAAAAAAATACTTCTATAAATCAAAATATACTAGAAGCTTTTCAAAAGAAGAGAATCACAGACGCGCAATACAATTCATTAGGTGAAAAATCGATTGAAGTTAATAAAAAACTAACAGAAAGAATTGAATATTATAAATGGTCATTCAGTTTGAGCACCTTAAGGCAGATAATAATCTTTGCTCCGGATAGCAAGCCAGAATTAGATAGGCTGGAAATAAGACTAAATGGCCTTCAGGATCAAATCCAAAAAAATATTTATTTTCAACACGATCTTATTAATCCTATTACCGAGCATGATAAGCAATTAGCTTGGGAAGTTCAAGGAATTAGAGATTTGATTAATAAAAGAAGACGAGAGAGTGCTGCGGGTACCGATTCTGAGGTTGTAAACAACGATTCTAAAGAAACAGTGGAAGTTGCTCCGGCAACTGTGGTGGATGAAAACTTGGAGAGAAGGAGAAGGCACGCTTGGGCAAGAGATATTCTGGCTCAACGAATAATGCTGCAAAAGGACATAATTAATGCACTAGAGGTAAACGACTCACCTTTGGTTGAAGAATTATATGACAAATATTCAAGAATAATAAGAAATGAACAAGAACAAGAACTTAATGATTTTTTAGTGCAAGGCAGTCTCCCAGATGACATAAAGACCTTGTTAGAACAATACGATGCAGGAAGTACGTCTATTAGTCAGAAAATACGCGAATTTAGAGAAAGAGAAAGGGGAACAAGAGAAGCAATGTCAAGAACATCGCGCGTACCGCCTATGAGCCCCGAACCGCCGACCTATTATGATGAAAGGGAGAGAGATTCACCAAGACTTGAAATAGAAGCTTTCCCAGCTAGCTTTATAGAGGACGAAATCTATTTTCTCCTTAACTCTAAAGAAGCTAAGAAAAAAATAAAAAAGGTAATTAATCGCCCAATAATCGAGGGTAGAGATGGTAGAATGATTTTGACTACAAAACTTTTGGTCAAGACAACCCCCGTCACTCCGTCTGCAGAGGTTAATTTAAGAGCAATTTTTGAAGAAAGAGAGGGGGCTATCGCGGTAATAGGCCTTGAAGTTCAAGCTATGTTTGAAAAAGTAAAAAGAGACGTAGAAAAAGCGATAGCTCCATACCTTGACCATGTCTCGGAAATACTAAAAGAACGTCTGGAAAGAGATTCTGATAAAAAAGTTGAAGGGATGAGGATTATGGATGGAGAGTTGGTGGTTGATTTTATAACACAAGATGCACCGAGAGAAGAAGTTTTTCCTCCTATTCCGGCACAAGATGATAGGGAAAGGGAGAGGAGAGAAAGAGAGGCGGCACTGAGAACGGAGATTGGGGAAAGAATTGATACTGTCCGGGTACCAAGGAGGGAACCAGAAGATTACCAATATCAGAGAAGGGAAGAGCCCCGGATGTGGGAAGAAGAAACGGAAATAGTAAGACCAAGACCGATAGAGCCGACAAGAAGGATAGAGAGACAGACTAGGGGGGAAAGACACTATAATGAAGAACCTCCGTTAATTCCGTATTTTATGGAAGGATTAAAGGCGATACGCAAAGCGGATAAAGACATCAAGCCCAAGGAATTTTGGATGGGCATTGCTAAGTTGCCGTTGGCAATGGTCAAGAGCATTATCTCTTTGCCATCTTTACCGGAAAGATTAGGAAACGCCTGGGAAGAAAGAAAAGAAAGAAAGAGGGAAGAAAAAAGAAAAAGAAAGGCAGAAAAAGAGAGAAAGAAAAGAGAGAAAGAAAGTAAGCCGAAGCGTGAGTGGTTTTAAAATTATTTAATTTGTTTGTGTTATATTGGAGGTGTGATTACGGACACCGAACATTTAAAAGGCCTAAATAAAGAGCAAAAAGAAGCGGCGCTTCATATAAAGGGTCCGCTTTTGATTGTGGCGGGATCCGGCACCGGAAAAACCAAAACAATAACGCATCGAATCGTAAATCTGATAAAAAACGGAGTGGCGCCGGAGAAAATCCTAGCCGTAACCTTTACCAACAAGGCCGCCAAGGAAATGCGGGATAGGATACAAACAGCGATATTTTCTTTCGACAGCCGGAGAGGCGGAGAAAATTTTCCTATGCGGGGTGTCTCGCAGGCCGACGGGCCGAGAGGCAGCGCTCCGCGAGCACGCGGAGACAGCGACCCTGCAGAGGAAGAATCATCTACGCCTTTCGTTTCCACTTTTCATTCTTTGG
>Ga0076010_119_pt1 | contig 9637 bp, 10 predicted proteins | sample RifGroB1_FD_68073 | JGI IMG/M metagenome (GOLD analysis project Ga0076010, IMG submission 68073) | Parcubacteria bacterium GW2011_GWB1_36_5 | reverse complement strand
CCACTCCAACACTAAAAGAAGGAGAATATAACGAAAGAGTAGAAGTAGCTCCAAGTGATGTTATTGATCAAGGAATGATAAAAAAGGAGATTATAATAAATGAAAATATTGGTGATATCGAAGATAAAAATATAACTTCCCAAGAATTGATAATGGAAGCGGCTTTCAATAAGAGAGAAGAATTAAAACATTGGTATAAAGAATTAGGATTAAATATAAATCCTTTAGTTTTGATTCAAATACCTGTTAGTGAAGCAGGGGAAGATAAGAGGGTTTTTGTAGAAGGTTTTTTGGCTGAAAAAGGAATTACTTATGAAAATAGAAAGCTAGCCCTCTGGATGTCTGGAAAAGAAAATAAAATAAATCAAGAAAACTGGGAGCTTATACCAAATGATAGTGAAGTAGAATTTTTAATTTTCAAGCAGGCAATTGATACTGGATGGGATTGCCCGAGAGCTCAGGTTTTGGTTGGTTTTAGAAAAATTGAAAGTATGGTTTTTGAATTACAAACAGTTGGTAGAATTATGAGAATGCCAGAAGCAAAGCATTATCTAAATGACATCTTGAATAAAGCGTATATTTACACAAATTCAAATCCTCGTTGGGTTAAGTTTGAGGGTGAAGAAGATTGGATAAATAAAAATATTATAAAATCAATTAGTGTAAAAAGAGAAGATGTTTATAGAAAACTTGAACTGCGTTCGTACTATAGAAATAGAATTGATTTTGGTGATATTACGGCTGTTTTCTACGAAAGCTTGGAAAAGGTTTTGTGTGATTATTTTGATATTAAAAAGGGAAAGTTTGAATTTAGTTTTGCTGATAAAAATAAAAAATTATTGAAAAAGAAAATTGATATTGATGGTCTTAGTGGAAAAGAAGAACTTATATTTAATAAAATAATTGATGCTAAATATTTTGACTATATGGATCAAGAAAAGATCGAGTATGATGAAAACTTTTTTGCTTGTTTGTCTGATGACGATAAGGAAAGAGCATTTGAAAGTATAATAAAACACAGTATTCAAAATTTTGCCCCAAAACGTTCAGTTAAGATTGTTGCCAACGCTATGTATAAGTGGTTCAAAAAATACATTGGAATCAATATGTATGATTTAGGTGTAATTTATGTTCAAAATATAGTGCTCAATAATCCAGAAGAATTCTCAGAGTTAATTAGTAAATCTGTCACTGAGTATAAGCCAGTAAAAGAAAAAGAGAAAATGGAAAAAATTAAAGAAAATGAAATATGGGACGAAAAATGGGAGATTTCAGAGAGTAGAAATTATAATCCAAACACTTATAAACCATATCCTTATAAAATTTCACTTTATAAACACATTCAAGATAAAAAGACATATTTGAATTTTGATAGTAAAATTGAAAAAGAATTTATTGATATACTTGAAGAAAATAGAGAAAAAATTGTTTGGTGGTGGCAGAATGGCAATGAACATATGGCATTAAATTTTGGTGTAAAATATGGCGATGGTTCAACTTTTCAACCAGATTTTTTAGTAATGTTTAAGAATGGAACACTTGGAATATTTGATACTAAAGCAAGTGGAGATAGAGAAGATGCTAATAAAATAAAAGCGGAAGCTTTACAGAAATACATAACAGAAGAAAATAAAAGAAAAAAGAAAGATGTTTTATTTGGTGGTTTGATAATTAAAGAAGGAGAACATTTTAGAATAAATAGTGATAATATTTATAGCTCTTTTGCTGATATAAATGAGGTTAAAGATGTAGGGAATAAAAAATATACTTTTAAGGGTAATATTACAAAAGGATGGCAATATTTTAAAATTTAAAATTAATATAATTAACCTCATGAATCAATTTAATCGACCGCCACAATCACAGCAAGAAATAAAAGAACAAAAGAAACAAGAATATATTGCTTTAGCTCGAGAATTAAGTGAAGCTCGTGAAAAATTTTCTTTTCCGGGTGTTAATCCAGAATCTTATTCGGAGCTAAAAGCTGTTGCGGAAGAATTTCCTGAATACTCTGCTCCCATAGACGAACTTATTGAAAGATTTAAAACACAGGGAATGAAAGTAGTTCTCAGTAAAGATCTAAAAAGTGGAAACGTTTTTGTCTTGCCTTTGAATAGTGAAGATATGGAAATGGATAATTTGTTTCCACGGCATCTAATGATGGCAGAAGGTATGGATGAAAGATTAAAAAAATTAATATTATTAAATAAAGAACTAAAGGGTAAATAATATGTCTGACGACGAAAAACCATCAGAAAACTCAATCCCCACAGAAAACTCTATTCCACCAAGCCCCAAAGAGCCCATAGCTGATGCACCTATTCCACTTATGGATTCCGCACCTGCCGAAGTGCCTTCTGATGCCCCGGAAGCTTCTAGGGAGAGTTTTAGTGATGAAAGTAATAATATACCACTCTCAAATTCTACCCCTACGGAAGCAGAAAACGAATCAAAAAGTGAAGAAAAACAAGCCCCAAATGAGCCAAACCCCGAGCCAGTTTCTGAACCTGTCCAAGCTATTGAACCTCCAACGGCTCAAATCTCCACAAATGAGCCGTTTAGCGTGGATTGTGTGCCTCGCTTTTCTCCTTTGGAGAAATTGTGCTTTTTGCACAGGCTCCGACCTTGCGTCGGAGCGCGAGGCACGCTAGTGATTATCGATTTTAAAAATAGGTTCTAACTTGGTATCGTAAAGTGTAAGAATTGAGAGCGTTCTTCACAATTCTTGGGGATAAAAATAATCTGTTAATTGCTCCAAGGGAGTTCGACTATTAATTCCCTTGTGAGGCTTGACCGTATTGTAATAATTGACGAATCTGATTAGCTCAACTCTGCGATGATTCCGGTTTTTGAATTTGGTCTGGGCGAGCCACATTTCCTGAATGGTTTTAATCACTCTTTCCGCTTTGCCGTTGGTTCTAGGAGTTCTCGGTCTGGTAAATGATTGTTTGATTCCGTTTGCTTCACAAAGTTTCATTAACTCATGTTCGTTGGGATTGCCTTTGTACTCTGTACCGTTGTCAGTATACCAAACTTCCAGAGTGTAAGAGCATTCCTCGAGAACTTGCTTGAGGAAGGTGGCAGAAGAATACTGGCTTCTGTCGGGTAGGATAGCGGCGTACAGTTCCCTTGAAAAATCATCAATCGCCACATAGAGCGTTTCCGGCTTGTCAGAGAGTTTCTCTCCTTCAAGCATGGGTAGCTTGGTGTTGTCCGAGTGTATCATTTCACCTGGATAGCTTTTGTTGTAGCGTCGAGCTTTTTCCTTCAGTTTCTTTTCAAGCTCCGCTTCAATCTTGGCTAAACGCTTCATTCCATATTCCAGGCACCGGTAGCGTTTGTTGACGCTCCGGTGAATCGAGAAGTCATTGTCTCGGGACCGGTTGATGATATTGTAGATCGTATTACGGCTTACCCGATAGTCTCGCGCCAGAGTCGCGATTCGGACGCCATTTTTAAAATAACGGGCGACTAGTTCCTTTCTCTGGATTGGAGTCAGTCGCGCTGATTTATGAATTGTCATGTTGTTTACTTTACCCAAAAAATGTTAAAGTGTTAACAACGCTTACAATTCTTACACGTAAAGATACTCAATCTATCTATTGTCCCATCAATACACCAGCAACAAGTCCTACGAAGAGAGCAATCCCTCCCATTATAAGAACTCTCAGACCTGATTTTATTAATGGCTGTTTAGTAAACTTTGTCGTGCTCATTCCCAACACAAAGAGTCCGATCAGGGTTATCACTATTGATAAAGGGATGGCATTCTTGATAGGTAAAATAAAATAAGCAAACAAAGGAACAATACCACCTAAAATATATGCGAAAAACATATAGAAACCACCCTTAATGGATACGGACTTTTGATCACCTGAGATTTTTAACTCATGCACAATCATTTCTTTTAAAATGAGTTCTTTATTTTTTGATACTTCTTCGGACATTTTAATCGCTAAATCTTTTGACCAACCATCTTTTAAATACATTCGGCAAAGTTCCTCTTTTTCTTCTTTTGGAAATTTTTCTAATTCTTCCTTTTCTTCTTTTATCTTTCTTTCTTCCACTTCTTCTTGAGAACGATTAGAAAGGTAAGATCCTATCCCCATAGAGATAGACTCTACAGAAATAATAACTACCCCCGCCAGAATAACTACGGCGTGATTATTACTTCCTATCGCTATCCCAGTGATTGAACCTAGAGTTGAAACCATTCCATCTTCCACGCCAAAAACAACTTCTCTCAGAACATTAGCCAGGGAAGATTTTTGATGGTGGATATAATCTTTGTTTATTACTTTATATGTTCCCATTGAATATAAACATTAAAAAAAACTTACTCAGCAGATTTTGTCTCTGGCTTTTTTTCTTGAAACTTGAAAGATTCTTTCACTCTTATCTCCAATTCATCCATAGGATGAAAACCGGTTAACACATCATCATCTATCACCAGCGCGGGAAGTTCTGTATCTTTTATTTTATAAATTTGCAGCATCGCTTTTACGGCTGAAAGGTCTATGCTGTAATCAAAAGAATAAACTTTAAGTTCTGGATATTTTTCACGAAGACTCGTAAGAACTATACCTTGCTTTTGACACAAGTTACAATTATCAAAAGTAGTGTAAAAATAAAGAATAAACGCAGATTTTACGTTACAACGTGTAAAAATTTTTTTTGCCAAAAGATAATCTTTAATTTGCAATAATGAATAATATTTTCTTAAATAAGATACTTCCTCCGTAGCGCCTAAATTATTCTGACTCCATTCCAATTTATTACCTAATTCTCCAAGCTCGGGAGAATAAACAGAATCAGAAATATTTTTACAAGATAATTCTGAGAGCAAAGAAAATTGAGTTTCTGAAGAAAGAATATCAATGGCTATTTTGTCTTGAATTAATTTTAATTGATTAATTTTTCTGTTGCCAAAATAATTACTTAAATAACCAGCGGTTAAAAAGAGACTAACGGTAATTAAAAATACAATCAAATATTTTTTCCAATCAATGTTGTTGTTCATGAATTTACTTTATAACTTTATAGACTTGATAACTTTCAACTACTTTTTCATCTCCAAGCTGGTTTTCTTCTTAAAAAAGTATTATAAACTGCTTTCATAAGCCAAAATGGAGCAATAATACTAAAAACTGGAAAGAAATATACCATACCCAAAGACAATCCCCACCTTCCTTCAGCCATCTTTTTTCCAAAAACCATTGAAAAAATTATCGAAAGATAAATCAAAATAACTAAAAATACAAAAAACCTTATATTTAAAAAGAACGGATCAAAATTAAAATTAGGACTCGCAAAGCTAAAACCAGTAGTTTGAAAAACTAAAAATTTTGAATACAAAAAAGAACCAAAATTATAAGCTATTCTACCAAAAAGATAACTAACAGAAACGATAGAAATCATGCCCATGGGTAAGGTAAAAATGGAAAAATTACCATATTTTTTTCTAAACAAAAGATTTTTGTAATCAAGAGTATTGTTAATAAAACCATAAATCCAACGCAACCTTTGTCGATAAAGTTTTCTGACTGTTGTTGGTGTATTAGTATAAACATAGGCATCATTGCAATGTTCTATCTTGTATTGATTTTTTTGCATTCGAAAAGCAATCTCCATATCTTCCGTGTTGTGTCCATGCCGATAGAAGCCAAGATCTTTAAAAACACACCTGCGAAAAATCGTTAAAGGTCCTGGGGTAACATTGATAGCTCCTAAAAAACCAAGCATCTTTTTAAAATAAACCCCCATGTAATATTCAGCTTGTTGAGCATTTTGAATAGTATTTTTAAAATTATAAACAACCACAGAAGGAACAACCGCCATAGCTTCAGGATCTTTTTCAAAATAACTCATAATGCGGATAAGGGACTCTGGATCAGCAAATGAATCAGCGTCAAGCCCACCAAAAAAATCAGTCTCCAGGTGTTCTAGAGCCAAATTGAGCGCAGTATATTTCCCCCCATTTTCCTTACGAAAAACTTCAATATTTGGATATTGGGCGAATTTAGAAATTATTTCATAGGTATTGTCAGTAGACCCATCATCAATCAAAAAAATTTTGACTTTATCTTTTGGATAATTTAAGTTCAGTAATGAGTGAATTGTTTGGTAAACAGTTTTCTCTTCGTTAAAACAAGGTACTGCAATAGTTACCATCGGATAATTAGCAAGCTTAATCTTGCCATTCCTAACAACTATTTTTTTTCGATTCTCGAGAAAGGTAACAAGAAAAAACACCTGCACATAAACAGACAAAAAAATCAGCACATAAAAGATTACGTTCGAAATGGAAGCCATATCACTTATGACTATTACATACTGCCTCCATCTTTAGTATCAGTACAACAAGAAGCACAGGCGGCCATACACTTCTTGCACTTGCAACCAAAAATCTTCATAACAGCCGCCACACCCACCAATATGTAGACAATTGCTTCAACGACTGGCCAAGATCCAAGAAGCAAATTAACGACATTCCAATTACTACTCATCAACATTCCCACACCAACTAAACCCCAGTTTGCTCCTCCTATGATTAGCAAGATTTTACCAATCGAAGCTGGAGCGCAACAACCCTTACAATCACCACATTTTGAATCACACATATATTTATTTTTCCGCCCAAAGCGGATCAGCCTCTGGCTGAAATAATAATTAATAATACTAGTAAGTATAGCACTATTCTATAAAAATGCTATAATAGTAATATGGAAGAAATTAACGTTGTAAAAAAAAATAATAATAGCCAACTTCAAATAGCTGGGGCAATAATTATAACAGGAGTCATTATCGCAGGAGCAATTTTATTAAAAAACACCTCTCCGGGAACGATTAATGGTGAATCCACCAATATAGTATTAGCTAAAGTTGATGCGGATGACAGAACACTTGGAAGTCCTAAAGCAAAAGTTACTCTAATCTCTTATGGAGATTTTCAATGTCCTTTTTGTGGAGCAATTACTGGCTTAGCGCCTGAGGATGCAGATACAATTAAATACTTAAAGCGGATAGACCCAAATTGGTCTCCCCTTTTACCCGGTATTATGGATTACATCAAAAATGGAGACGTGCAGTTTGTATACAGAGATTTCACATTTTTAGGACCGGAATCTATAAAATCAGCTGAAGCCGCAAGATGCGCCGGAGATCAAGCTAAATTTTGGGAATATCACGATTATCTTTACGCTCACCAAAATGGAGAAAATCGGGGAAACTTTTCCAATTCATATTTAAAATCTTTTGCAAAAAATTTGAGTTTAAATACAGCTGATTTTAATAAATGTCTAGATGAAAATAAATATGCGCAAGCAGTCGCAGATTCCACTAATAAAGGAAAATCAGCTGGGGTTACAGGAACACCTAAAGGATTTATTTTAAAGAATGGTAAAATTGTCTCTACTATAGACGGCGCTGAATCCTGGACAACAGTAAAACCGAAGATAGATAGCGCGTTGAAATAAAATCGACTAGGTCTTGCCTAGTCGATTTCTTTAAAACTTATCCATTCAAAAATTTCTCTTAAAAAATCTTTTTGGGTTGGAAAATAATCTGGAAAGGCTTTTCGATTTAAAACTTTATTTTGTATTCTTTCGATTCCCATATAATCAACATAACTGGAATATTGATACTGAGCCAAATAATCCAAGGCTTCTTTTTTATTGCGTATTCCCCTCTCTTTCCAGTCTTTATCTATCAGTTTTACTGAATTTAAGTGAATATAAGAAAATATATATTTTAGATAATTATCGCTAACTAAATGTTCGGCTTTAAATTTTCCTTCAAATAAACTCCCAGTTCTTTCGTATTTTTTGTTGTAATACATTACATAGGCAGTTGTAACTTTCTGCATGAATTTACTAATATCTCCATTTTCAGTTTGAATAATTAAAATATGAAAATGATTGGGCATGAGACAATATGCACCTATACCTACAAGTAAACTGCCACGTTCAAAATCATAAGGACTTTCTTTTTTATTTAAAGCGTAAATTCTAAAATTATTTCCAGAATTACAGGCATATAACAAACTGATAAACCGAAAATAATCCTCTTGATCATGGAAAATTTTTTGTTTGCTGTTTCCACGATTATAAATATGATAGTACTCCCCTGGAACAAAAGGTTTTTTGCGAATAGACATGTTTATATTGTATAATAGTACTTCCGACTAGGCAAGACCTAGTTGTTTATAATTTTTTGAAATGAAATTGTAGCTATAGGATATGTAATAACAATATCGTCCCCTTTTTCTTCATATTTTAATACATTTTTGGCTTTTAAAATTTTTCTAATAACAAACAAATTTGGGCATCTTTAATTAATTCTCTTAGATTTTCGATAGTAGGAACATAAACTTCATCGCCTATTCCCTCGATTCTTTTTACTTCAGTTTCTACTTGGTTAATTACTTCTTTTTGTTCTTCTGTCTGAGCAAAATGTGTCTTAAATTTGGGGTACCGGTCAGCTTGAAAGAAGCGGGATCTTTGAAATAATCAGATTCAAGATATTCGGGTTTTCTAACATCAAATTGAGATTGGCCTGAGGAAAATTCTTTCATAAGTTATTTTTAACACAAATTTATATAATATCAAAACTATCTGACTAGGTCTTGCCTAGTCAAAATAGTTTTTCAACCTCGAAATCTTATCGTGCTGACGAAGTTTTTCATGAACTTTTGCTTCTATCTGACGAATCCGCTCCCGAGTCACTCCAAACTCTTCCCCTACTCGCTCTAGGGTGTGCTGAATACCATCCAAAAGTCCATATCGCATCTCAAGAATTTTGCGCTCTTTGGGATTAAGCTCATTTAGAACTTCCCGAATCTGATCAGAAAGAATTCTACGAGAAGACTCTTGATCTGGACGTAAAATCTTATCATCCGGAATAAAGTTTTCGAGAGTTGACTTGTCGTCATCATCTCCAACTGGCTGTTCTAAAGAAACTGTCTCTTGACTGATATTTTCAATCACATGAATTTTCTCTACTGGAATACCCATTTCCGTGGCAATTTCTTCCGCTAATGGTTCTCGCCCTAAATCTTGAGAAAGCCGACGATGGGTTTGTTTATATTTAGAAATGGTTTCCACCATATGAACCGGAATACGAATAGTTCTCGATTGATCCGCCAGCGCCCGAGTAATAGACTGACGAATCCACCAAGTCGCATAAGTAGAAAATTTATACCCCTTCGTCCAATCAAATAAATTTATACCCCTTCGTCCAATCAAATTTCTCAACTGCTTTGAATAGACCCAAATTACCTTCTTGAATCAAATCGAGAAGTGTAAGATTGGCGGATCTTCCCACATATTTTTTAGCAATTGAAACCACTAACCGTAAATTGGCGCGAGCTAGTAAATTTTTTGCTTCTTCATCGCCATACTCAATACGTTTAGCAAGGTCTTTTTCATCGCTCGCATGAATTAAAGGATATTGACCAATCTCTTTTAGATACATCTGAATGGAATCATGCATAGTAGACTTATTCAAATCTTTATCTGTCAGATCCGTATTGAGATTGAGCAAATTCCCACCTTCCAAAACATCAATCCCGGCAATCGCAAATTTCTCGTAAAGCTCGTCTAAAAATAAAATATTATTTTCAATATCTGGAAAAATTTTT
>Ga0076010_139_pt1 | contig 10642 bp, 9 predicted proteins | sample RifGroB1_FD_68073 | JGI IMG/M metagenome (GOLD analysis project Ga0076010, IMG submission 68073) | Parcubacteria bacterium GW2011_GWB1_36_5 | reverse complement strand
ATTATAGCACATTTTTATTTTTACAAATCCACTCACTCCACTAGCAGAAGTTTGCTCGGATGCCGATGTCCATTTACAATTCGTACTTTATTTAGAGGAACTTTAAAATGATTTGCCACGAGCTCTAGGACACGAGTATTCGCCATATTGCGCTTGGCTTCTTCTTTGACCGAAATTTCAAAATGGTCTTCAGATTTTTGTTTAAAAGATTCTTTTCCTGCTCCAGCTGTGACTTTTGCGTGGATATAATTCATTTACAATTTTACTCCGCACTTGATCTTAAGCGCATCGAAATCAGCTTTGGTCAAGATTCCACTATTGCCTTGATTAAGTCTATACATAATAGCTTTCGGATCTTCCACATGTTCTAAACCAAGCGCATGACCTAACTCGTGCGCCAACACCCGCACAAGTTTTGCTCGGTCACTAAATTCATAAATATCTATTCCTCTATTTAATCCGTCGGAAGAGTACACCCCTTCTTCAAAAGACTCTCCACGTGAAACGCCGATCGTATTGTATTTGTCTACAGAAATGTTTAATGTGCTCGCCAGACGGTTTAACACAACAACAAGCGCATTGATCTCGCTTACTGTTTCGTTGACTTTGGCCTGCATTGCTTGCAATTGAGACGACTGCGCATCTAAAGAAGATTTTTCGGCCTGAAGTTGCTCGTAAACTTTCCTGGGCGCTCCGCCTTGAGCATTCCAATATTCTACTTGTTGTTCGTAGTTCTTTTGCTCCGTATAAAAACTTTGCATGCGGGTATTAAAATCACTTTTCGCTTGATCATAATTTTTTTGTAAAGCTATGAACTTAACCTTGAGCGTATCATACGAAGACCTATTGTCCTTTACCACAATTCCCAGACTCGCTAATTTACTCGTCGCTTGCTGGCGATAATCATAAATAAGATTAATTTTCAAAACCCCTTCGGAAAGGTCCGCAGGTGCATAGGCAAAAAGATCTTTCCCAAAAGGTTTTTCCCAGATAGCTTCCGCCTCTTCTAGTGCACTTAAAAAATACTTTTGTGAAATACTAAATTGTGTGTCAAAAGTGCCCAAAGTATAAAATATCGGCTCTGCGCACGGTGCTTCTGGAGCAATGTATGAAACTACGCTATCCCAAAGCGGTAAAAATTGAGCGCGAAAAGTAGAGCGAAATTGATATATCAATGCACCGAGAATAACGAGAGAAATTAGAACTTTAGAAATTCTTTTCATGGATTTATTTTTTCTTTTTGTCTTTCAAAAGTTTTTTCTTCTCATTTTTCAGTTCCTTAATATGTTTTTCTGGCAGAATATTTTCGGGAAGTGTTCCGCCTATATCCTTGATTGTCTGTCGCACCTTGCCTCCTACCATAAAATGAGTCCTCGATGCTAAGTCGTCTCCTTTAATATTATCTTTTCTGATTTTTTCATCTGTCTGTGTAATGCGAAACAGATTCGCCGCAAGTTCGGTCGTGCCGGCTCTATCAAGAAGCTCACCTTTCTTTATTCCTTTTTTGTCTTCAATATTTGCAAGAGGCATTCCATACAACCCCTTATATCCAGCATCATTGAATGAGCCGAATTTTGTAACACCAGCTCTTTTGGCGGTGCTAAAAAGTTTTTTGTTTTCTTCCGCTACTTCATCACGAATAAAAAGTCGTTTATCTGAAGCAGACAGTTGTTCAAATTCCTCTTGTCTTCTAGTTTGAATGGCAAAATATGTCTGGGCTAATGCAATCTCCTGCTTGTTAGGATCGCCATTTTGCGCAACTAAATAGCATGCAAATCTATCTAATTTCCAATCTTTTATTTCTCTCATTGAATTTGAACCTATTTCGACCATTTTCCTGATAAGGTGAAAATGGTTATCCACAGTCTGACCGCTATTAACGCACGCTCTTGCTGCTCTGCCGATTACCTCTTCAGCATTTTCCCATTTCGGATAACCCAAAAGAGGCATTAATTCACGAGCCTGCCAATACTCAATGCCATTTTTGTCGATTTTTTTTATATTTTCAAAATCTTTATTGAGAGAGTTTATAATTTCTTTTGACATATTATTTAGTATACCTTATAATTTATTTTTTAATAACTGTAATTCCCCTATTTCAGCCATGGCTTAAATGTGTTTTTCATTAATTTATTTTTCTAATTCTATTTCCATAATTTTTTCTATTCTAATATTCTTTAGAGTGTTAGAATGACTATTGAATATATCAGGCTCTTTCTGCTTTAGAAAATCTTGGAAGAGCCCTTTTTGATTGGCGAGGCCGTCAAAAGTTCCTTCTTGAACAATCTTGCCACGCTCAAAAACAAAAATCCTATCAGTGTTTTTGAGTGTCGTCAGTCGATGAGCAATTGTTATCGTTGTTTTGTCTTTGAACAACTGCTCAATATTTCTTTGGATTTTTGTCTCGTTCGTGTTGTCGAGGGCAGAAGTCGCCTCGTCAAGTATCAATAACTCTGGTGATTTTAGTATGAGTCGTGCAATAGCGAGTCGTTGTTTTTGTCCACCGCTCAAATTATTTCCATTCTCGGCGACTCTGCCCGATAATCCTCCAAGCGAATTTTCTATCTCTTCATATAAATTCGCCAGTTTTGCCGCTCTGATAACTTCTTCATCTGTAATATTTTCTCGTTCACAACCATAAACAATGTTGTCTCGGATAGAACCCGAAAATATGTGCGTCTTTTGTGGTACATATGCAATACAATCCGCAATTTCCTCTCTGCTTACAGTATTCAAATTTTTGCCAAAAATCTCTACCTTTCCGGAATAACCATGAACCAATCGCAATAAAATTTTTATGAGCGTAGATTTGCCACAACCAGACGCACCAGCTATGCCGATTTTTTCTCCGTTCTTGATAACGAAATTGATGTCTTGCAAAACTGCCGAATTTTCATATTTGAAAGATAGTTTGCTTATTTCTATTGCGTTGGCATTATTTGAGACAAATCTTTCTTTGCCATTCGCTTGGAAAGAAATATCTCTCGAATGGAGTAAACAAGAATATCGCCTTTCGTGATTATCCCTTGCGCCGCAAGAAAAATTGAAAGAGAAATTACTATGACATAGAAAAATGCCTCGTTGAGATATTTTCCGGAATCAAACAACGCCATGAAAATATGGTGCCTGATTTCTTTTTTTCGCATTGCTTCGGCAACTTCTTCAACTTTCGCCACTTCTTGATTTTCAGTATTCAATGCTCGCACTGTTTCTATACCGCCAAGCATTTCAACGACTGCACCGTCAATTTTTTCTTTTCCTCTCAATAGAGCGACTCGTATTCCTTTCTGTGAGGAAACCTGCCACACGATGATAAAAAGTCCTACCGGAATTACTAAAATCATTACACCAGCCAATAATGGTTTTTGGGTTAGTGCGATAGCAATTGCGGCTAGTCCGCTGAAGAAAACTGGAAAGAAATCAAGAAATCCGAGTTTGATAATTTTTATCATTCCTTGGATTGATCTAAAAATTCTTCCATGTAAAGAGCCGATTTGTTGTTGATTGATGTTTGTAATATCTGTTTTGAGTAAATGCTCGATTACATTCACTGTCTGTTTTTTGTCAGTTTGTGTCGTCACATTTTCAACAAAATATTTCCTTACAACAGTCAGTGCTTCGCGTACAAAAATTATGCCGATTATCAAAGCGATAAATGGAATCGCAATACTCACATCAAAATTTTCTGCCCCGACAAGTTTATCTACCAAGCGTCCTAAAATGACAGCGGGGAGGTTTGTGAGAACTCCGGTAATGAGCATGAGAAAAGATGCGAAAACCAAAGCGGTTTTCTCCGGCTTTTCCATAAGCCGCAAAGTGCGTCTAAACCCATTTGTTATTTCAGAAAATTCTTTGTTCATGGTCATACTTTTGTCAATTTCTCCATTTTAAAATTTCTTCTTTTTTCATTTATCCCCTATTTTCCCACATTTTTGCTTATTTCTCAACATCTACGAGCTATTTGCATTACCGCCCGTAATATGCAATAATTACCATATGAATTTAGTAACCCAGATTTTACCTTATGCCCAAATAATCCTTTCAGTAATATTGGTAACAGCAGTTTTGCTTCAACAATCTAGCGCCGGAGTAGGAGGCGCTTTGGGAGGAAACGACGGTGGAGGTTTTCATCACACTCGTCGAGGTTTTGAGAAGTTTCTTTTTTATTTGTCTATTGTTTGTGGAATTCTTTTTGCTTTATTCGCGCTTTTGTCTATAATTATGAAATGAGTGAGAAATGATGAGTTTACTTAATCATTGCGAACGAATGAATAATTATATTGTATTAGTTATATAATAATAAAAGCGGACAACTAATTTTAGTTTCATTCCAGATAATATCCTATGCGTAATTTTAAATTACCTTCAAAAAAAGAAATGAATTTTGCCCTTAACTCTTTTTCTAAAAATGAATGGATTGTTTTTATTGGACTTCTAACAGTTTTATTATTAAGCACAATCTCAATACTCGGATCAATTAATAAATCTTTTTTAGTACAAGTACCCTTGCGAGAAGGCTCCATATCTCTGGGTCTTGTTGGAGTTCCACGTTTTGTAAATCCAGTACTGGCAAATTCAGAAACCGACACGAGCCTGGTCTCCTTTATTTATTCTGGTCTTCTGAGAAAAAGCGAGGATGGTAAGTTAATTCTAGATTTAGCAGAAAAATATGAAAATTCGGAAAACGGCTTAATCTATACTTTTACTTTAAAAGATAATTTATACTTTCAGGATGGGAAACCTCTCACCGCAAATGATGTGTTGTTTACGATAAACGCAGTGAAGGATTCAGTTATAAAAAGTCCCTTAAAAATAAATTGGGATGGTGTAAACATTGAAAAAATAGATGAAAAAACTATCCGATTTACTTTAAAACAGTCTTATGCTTCATTTTTAGAAAATACAACACTGGGCATTATGCCCGCGCATATATGGGACAACTCTCCAGTAGAACTTAACAATGCAAATACTAATCCTATCGGCTCCGGCCCTTACATGATAAGTTCAACAAATAAAGAATCATCCGGAATTATAGATTATTATAAACTGGTACCCTTTAAAAAATTCGTATTAAATAAACCCTATATCAAAAATATTAATTTACATTTTTATCAAAATGAAACTGATCTCGTTCAAGCTCTAATTGATAAGAAAGTAGAAAATATAAGCTCTATTACCCCACTAAACGCAAAGATCTTAAAAGAAAAAAATTATCAAGTAGAATCTTCAGCTCTTCCAAGAGTATTTGGACTTTTCTTCAATCAAAATCAAAACCAACTTTTTATTGATAAAAATATCATCAGGGCTATCGATCAAACGATAGACAAAGAGAAGATCATCAAAGAGATACTTTTGGGATATGGGAATGTAATTGATGGTCCAATACCATCTAATATAGCGGGGTATCAGAAATCGACAGAGGAAACAGATATTCTGCGACAAGATTTATTGCAAAAAGTACAAAATGATTTATCAAAAAATGGTTGGAAAACTGGTCCAGATGGATTTTTAGAAAAAACAACCACCGAGAAAAAAAAGAAAGTAACCACCAAGTTAGAGTTCTCTATCTCAACTGGGAATGTGGAAGAACTTGTAAAAACTGCCGAACTAATAAAACAAGATTTAGAAGCTGTCGGAATAAAAGTTGAAGTAAAAACTTTTGAAACTGGTAACTTAAATCAAAACGTGATTCGTCCTCGCAAATACGATGCCCTTTTGTTTGGAGAAATTGTGAATCGCGAACCTGATCTTTTTGCTTTTTGGCACTCCTCGCAAAGAAAAGATCCGGGACTTAATATTGCCATGTACACTAACACAAAAGTAGATAAAATTTTAGAAGAGGCATCAACCCTAGTCGAGGAAAAACCTAGAATTGAAAAATATCTTCAATTTTCCGAAGAAATTAAAAAAGATATGCCAGCGGTTTTTTTATACAGTCCTGATTTTATATACATAGTTTCAAAAAATCTTCAGGGATCTAAAACAAACCACATTATTTCACCTTCGGATCGTTATTTGAATGTATATTTATGGTACACTCAAACAGAAAATGTTTGGAAAGTATTTTATTAAAAATTATTTATGATAAGAAAACAAAGACTATCTTTCAGCGCCGTAAGTGTTGATCCTGCCCGCAATGCTACGCATAGCGTTGCAGGCGGGGATAAAAAAATACCTGTCAACAATCCTATTAATAGTGTTCTCCACCCACCTGATTCATTTCAGCGCGCCGGACAGGCAGACAAAGAACAAAAAGGACCTGACAGGAAAAGATCAATTAGAAGTTCAACCTATCAATACTCTCAAAAAAGATATAGCCAGGCTCGAAGACCTTCATCCTTTAATGGAAAAAGGCAGTTGAGTTTAAGTAAAAAAATTCTTCCGCCCGAAAAAGGCGTAATCCGTATTATTCCGCTCGGGGGGGTAGAAGAAATTGGTAAAAATATGACCGCCATAGAAATTGGAGAAGACATCATTGTGATTGATGCTGGTATGCATTTTTCCAATGAGGCCACTCCGGGAGTTGACTATGTTATTCCAAATACAACTTATCTTGAAGAACGCAAAGATAAAATACGCGCGCTCATCATAACCCATGGACACTTGGACCACATCGGAGGCGTGCCTCTGGTTCTTTCACGCATCGGCAATCCCCCAGTTTACTCTAGAAACCTTTCTATTCTGATGATGAAAAAACGCCAGGCAGAATTTCCCCACTTGCCAGCCATGAAGGAAAACACAGTTGAAAAAGACGAGACGATAACCTGTGGAAAAATAAAAATAAGGTTCTTTGGAGTAACTCACACCATTCCAGATTCAATGGGTATAATTATAGAAACAGAACACGGATGGATTGTCACTCCCGGAGATTATAAGCTTGACCAAGTGGATGGGATTGTTTCTAAAGAAGAAGAAAAAGAATACTCGATTTTTGACAAAGCAAAAGTGCTTCTTCTGATGACTGATTCCACAAATATTGAAAATGAAGGCTTCTCCCTTCCCGAGGTAAAGGTACATCAAGGACTTGAAAATTTAATAAGAAAAATAAATGGTCGGATAATTATTGCCGCTTTCGCTTCCCATATTACGAGATTGGCTTACGTAGTAAAATTTGCCGAGTCTCAAAATAAAAAAATAGCCATCGATGGACGTTCAATGAAAACAAACATTGAAGTGGCAATCGAAGCAAAATTATTTCAACCTAAAAAAGGTACAATAATCTCAATCGAGGAAGCAAATAATTGTCCACCAAATAAAGTTGTAATTCTTATGACCGGAGCTCAGGGTGAAGAATACGCATCACTTTCTCGCGTAGCCAATAAAACTCACACAAAATTTTCACTCCATAAGGGAGATACAATAATCCTCTCTGCTTCCATCGTCCCAGGAAACGAGAGAGCGGTGGAAAAAATGAAAGACGGTCTAACCAGACAAGGCGCGCGCATTATCAGTTATCGAACGGCTGGTGAAGATTTCGTTCACGCAACAGGACATGGCAATCAAGAAGATGTAAAATGGCTTCATCGAAAAACACACCCGAAATTTTTTATTCCAATTCACGGCAATCATTATCGTCTTGTCCTCCATAAAGAATTGGCAATGGAACTCGGCATGTCCGAAGAAAACATTATCGTTCCAGACAATGGTTCAATTATTGAGATATCGGCTGACGGGCAAAAAATAATAAATCGTAAAGAAAAAGCGCCTTCGGGACTGATGATGGTAGACGGCTCTTCGGTTGGAGATGCTCAGGATGTTGTCATTCGCGACCGAGTCATGCTTGCCCAAGATGGAATGTTTGTCATTATTGCGCTCATTGACCAAAAAACTGGAAAATTAAAAAAGTCTCCGGACTTGATTTCTCGCGGATTTGTTTATCTAAAAGAAAACCAAGAACTCTTGCGTCAAGTAAGAATTATTATTAAAAAATCAGTCGAAGATAATACCGCAAGAAGAAAAGAAGTAGATTTTGACTATCTTAAAACAGGGTTAGGAGAGACAGTTTCAAAATTCTTGTACCAAAAAACCGAAAAAAGACCTTTAGTTATACCCGTAATATTGAGTGTATAATAAATAAAATATATGATGCAACGCAAAAGAGAAATAATATACCTAGCAGGTTTTTTGCTTGCAATGCCTATTGCCCTTACCTCTTATCTAAATTCAAGCATCTTGGAAACATACGCAGGAAAAAATTATTTGGGAATTATTTATGTCATAGCTTCGATCATAACCATAATAGGCATGCTGTCAATGCCGAGAATCTTAAATCGTTTTGGCAATCGACAGACTGTTCTTATTTACAGCTTGCTATTTCTTTTGTCACTTGTTCTGATAGCTCTAGGTGGAAAAGGTTTTATTGTGCTTCCCGCTTTTATTCTTTATTTTACATTTACAACAAGTAACTTAATTTTCGCTTCGCTTGATATTTTTATTGAAGATTTTTCAAAAAACTCTCCCATTGGCGGAATCCGAGGAATTTATCTTACCCTTATCAGTCTCGCTTGGGTTATTTCTCAAGTGATTTCTGGATCAATTATAGCGAAAAGTTCTTTCCGAGGTATTTATCTTTTATCCGCTCTATTCACCGCTTTATTATGTATCATTTTTGTTTTATTTCTACATAATTTTAAAGACCCCAAATATGAAAAAGTATCTATTATGCAAACAATTTATCTTTTCTTTGCAAAAAAAAATATTCTAAAAGTTTATTTAATTAGTTTAATTTTAAAATTCTTTTACGCTTGGATGGTCATTTACACACCAATCTATATGCACGAATATATTGGATTTAATTGGAGTGAAATCGGAATAATCTTTGGTATAATGCTCTTACCATTTATTATTTTAGAATTCCCTCTAGGCAGATTATCTGACAATATGGGAGAGAGAAAAATGCTTATTATCGGATTTTTAATAATTAGTATTTCTACTTTAATGATTCCATTCTTTACAACAAAAGAATTTTTCCTTTGGGCATTCATACTTTTTACTACTCGGGTTGGCGCTGCCATTATCGAGATTATGAGTGAAAATTTATTCTTTAAATCCATCAGAGAAGAAGAAACTAATGTCCTAAGTTTCTTTCGTAGCACCAACCCACTTTCATATATAATAGCGCCACTTCTGGCGATTCCGGTTCTTCTGCTAGTCCCATCATTTCAATATCTTTTCTATATCTTGGGCGCAATCATGCTAGGTGGTTTCTTGATAAGTCTCCGACTTACAGATGTGAGGTAAAAAAAACGGAAGCAAGGCTTCCGTTTTTTTTACTACTTATCTTTAATATTTATCCAATCAAAAATTTCTTCTTGAAAATCAAGTTTGGTTTCAAAATAATTTAAAAAATCCACTCTATTTATTATTTTGTTTTCTGAACGGATAATTTCCAAGTAATCTAAATAACTACTCCACTTATATGAATTCAAAAACTTTACTGCTTCCTTTTTGTCTTTTATTCCCCTCTCTTTCCATTTTGAATTAATTAACTTTAGTGGATTAAGATGGATGTAAGAAAATAAATATTTAGCTTGTATGTCATTTTCTATATGTACAGATTTAAATTTACCTTCAAATAAAGAACCAATTCGATGATGTCTAGCATTAAAATATTTTGAGTAAGAAGTCAAAACTCTATGCATAAAATCAGTGATAGAATTCCCAGACGGAAGCAAGGCTTCCGTTTTTGGTGTCACATACAAATGGAAATGATTTGGCATTAAAACCCACGCCCCAATATTTACTATTGACTCCCCCTTTTCAAAATCCCAAGCATCTATTTTTCTTTTTACAATATCATTGTTGAAATCCAATCTCTGTCTAGAATTACAAAGATATAAAAGTTTTAAAAATCTTTCTCTGTCTCTATCATCTAAAAAAATTTTCTGTTTACTGTTACCCCTGTTATAAATGTGATAATATTCTCCTTCAGTAAATTCTGTTTCTCGAATTGACATAAATACATTATATACGAGACAAAAACGGAAGCAAGGCTTCCGTTTTTTAAGGCTTCCGCAGATTCTTGATTTTTCAATTATCTTTCGCAACCTCCAGAGTTACAGAAACTTTTTTTTCAACCCCCTTATGAAGAATCTTCAGATTTATAACTTGACCAACATTTTTTCCTCGAATAACGGAAGCAAAACTTGTTTCATTGTTTAATTTGACTCCATCAATTTCTAGAATTATGTCATTTTCCACAATCCCAGCTTTATCGGCAGGAGAACCTGGAATAACCGCAAGCTCATTTGCGCTAGCTCCAGCTTTCACCAACACTCCGTAATCTACCATTAAATTATTTTTTTCCTTCATTTCTATATTCAGAGCTACGTAACGAATACCTAAATAAGGACGGATAATTTTACCAGTCATCTTTACCGATTCAATCGCGCTTTTAATACTGTTCACTGGCAAAGCAAAACCAATATTCTGAGATCCTTGCGCAATCGCAACATTTACACCAATTACTTTTCCAGAAAGATCCAACAAAGGTCCTCCAGAATTTCCCGGATTAATTGCGGCGTCTGTTTGAATAACGTGATCCAAAACTTCCGTATTTCCAGAGTTATTTCCTGCCGTGATAGAACGCGCAAGACCAGAAACAACTCCCACCGAAACAGTATTTCTGTATTCACCAAGCGCA
>Ga0076010_118_pt1 | contig 15923 bp, 12 predicted proteins | sample RifGroB1_FD_68073 | JGI IMG/M metagenome (GOLD analysis project Ga0076010, IMG submission 68073) | Parcubacteria bacterium GW2011_GWB1_36_5 | reverse complement strand
GATGGGAGTAAATATTTTCTGGAAAGCCTCGTCAGCCATATTTTTTGCTTGATCCTTAGTTGTTTCTACATGATTCTCAATATTAATTGCATAAAATTCAGAATCCACAGCGCCGATCAGCATCAACAAAGTTTCCAATTGAAAATCCTCAATTTCTTCTTCAGTTAGATTATTTTTTTTACCTATTTCTTCCGCAATTTTTACCCAAGGAACAGCGCCAATAGCCTCCTGCCCCTCTTTCGGCAACCCTGCGATTTCTTCTTCGATTGTTTGTTTTAATTTTTCAGTCATAATCTCTTTATTTTAACATTATCTTTTATCTTTTATTAAATTTGTTTTATTGACATTTATTTTTGGTTTGCTATACTACGCATACAAGTGGCTTCGGCCTCGCCCTCTTACGAGGGCAAACAGTAAAAATTGTCAAAGTAAACCTTTGACAATTTTTCGTACTGCATCAAAAGTTTCTTGATCAAGATAGCCAATTTTTTTAACAAAACGCTTTTTGTCTATCACACGCATTTGAGAAATGAGGGCTTTTGCTTCTTTGCCATCAACAATACCAATCGATGGACGGAGTGGATGTAAAAGCATTGAAGTAGTAAGTGGAATTACCCAGCATGTTTGCAGACTTAAACCTTTTAAAATAACCACTGGGCGACGATATTCGTCTCCGGACCCATCTTGTTCATTGCCGACATTTAAACCCAAAGAACACCACCAAATTTCCCGTTCATGGAAAAAAAGATCTAAAAAATCTTCTTCATGAATTTTCTTTTTTTTATTATTCCATTTGTCAAAATCTTTTTTCATTCGATTGTTTGTTTTAATTTTTCTTGCATAGATTTTTATTTAGTTTTATCTGAGTCACTACCTCCACTTTTTTTATTTCCCCCAGAACCGTGCTCTTTATTAAACAACATTTCCGTCCCAGCTGATATAACTGCGTGTCCAAGAGCTCCAAGCTCACCAGAATGTTCTCCGACTTTTTTTTCTGGCCGCTCAGCTTTTGCTCTTATAATGCGGGCATTTTTTTTATTCTCTGCTCCTCTAACCCCAAATAATGACCACCTATTTTCTAGATTGTGGGCGATATTCGACAATCTCTCATTTTCTTTAGCCAGTACTTGACCTGTAAGGTCATGAGTTTCATCGGTCAGTTCTTTTATTGATTTTCCGCCAACTTGAGCGGAAGCGCTCGCGGTATCACGTTTCGCTTTAGCCACATGTAGAGTCTGAGCAGCGGTACGAGCCAATTCCTCAAGATTCTTCTTGTTGGCAGGATCTGTATTTTCTTTTAATTTTTCTTCAGCCTCAACAAGCTTTGCTGTAGCATCAGCAAAGTTTGCTGATGCGGTGGTAAGATCTGTTGCTTTTGTTTCTTTTATATCTGTTTTCTGTTGTTTCAAAACTTTAATTTTTTCTGCTATCTCCTCTTTTTCTGCTGACCCGGCATGAGCTTTATCTTTTGCTAGATCATCTATTTTTCTATCAATTTCTTGGAGTGCAGGTTCAGCCACTAAAGCCAGCCTATTTTTATTATCTACCGCCTTGTCCAGTGCTTCTTTTGCCGGCTCTCTATCTCTCATTTTTGCCGTTTGCTTAGCAATCTCCTGTTCCCTGTCACTACGCTTCTTTTGGTCTCCTCTGCGTCCGCCCTTTTCGGTCGAAAAGACATCTGAACCCGACAACTTCATTCCAGTTATTCCAGATACAGTCTTCATAACTGCGCCTCCAGCGGCATGTCTGATATCAAAAGTATTGTCATAAAGCCCGGGGCCAGCCCCCACGACCTTGCCACCCAAAAATCTTTTGCTAGCCCCCATTAGACCCTTATCTTTATTTGTCGCCCAATCTTTCCCATATCCTTTTTCTTCAATTCTCTGGCCAAAACGCCCGACAGTTCCCTGCAAACCTTTTGCCGCAAGCGCAGCCCCTCCTCCGACCGCTACACCTGCTGCAAGTCCCAGTGCTAATTTTCCACCCTTTATCATTGCTTCCCCCAATTGACCTGATGCCTTTTTTGCATAACCGGTTGCCTTGTATAGAAGAATTAAAATTACTAATCCTGGTAATACAATGAGTACTAGAGCCTCAAGCGTAGCTTGGTCTTTAGAAGCTCTATCCACAAAAAGATCGAATATTTTTGCATTTATTAATTTGAATATTAAATACAAAAAGAACATAAAAATCGGTGCCATAAATGATACCTTTAGTAGCTTTTTAAGCCACTCATCCCAACCTATACCCTCAACCTTACTCAATAGGGGTATTGTTGAAGACATAAAAGCAAAAGGTGAAAAGATAATCAATATCCAAAGTTCAACTAACCTGCTTAGAAAACTTATTCCAGCAATAAAAAATGAATAGGCGGCAAAAAACATAATTAATCCCGCAGTCACAATTATTCCAATCATTAGCCCTGGTGGAACTTTGTCTGTACTTATAAACAAACCCACTATTTTTGATGTCAGGTAACCACCACCAGCCCCTACTAAGGTTCCCAATATTGGTACTGGAATAAAGCTTCCAATATAAGCTCCGCCGGCTACATAGGCTCCAGTACCTAGAGCACCCATACCTACTGCATTAGTTTTTTCCTTAGCTTTTGTAAAGAATTCTTCAGACATTAATCTGGTCGGATCGAAAGCGGCTACCATTGCACCTGAAAAATCTTTTTCTTGTACCCCAGTACTAGAAACCTTGGTGGACGGTATATAGTCCTTTGTTTCTAAGGAAATTTTGTTGTAAAAGATCAGAGCTAAAATATTAGAAGTATCAATAACCACTTTAGTGAAAAACATAGAAAAGTTTATAAGCAGTGCCATAATTATTACCTGAACGATTATTTTTTTAGTTTCGTGACCCAGTCCTAAGATTGTTTGAATCGCTACATAAAGCAAAACCAGGATAAAGAAAATATTTGAAAGATCCCTGACTACGGTCCATGCTGAAGAAATAAAAGTAGCGGTGTATAAAGCACTACTTAGTGTAAGAGCAATAAGTATATTAAGGAATTTTGCCGATACAGCAAGCAAGAAAGCTGGAAAAACATAAAAGGCATAATAAGTTAATTTAACTAGACAATCTTCAACATTTCCCACTGCGATAGTTTTACAGCTTCCACTATTTTTTTCAAAGTCTGATTTTTCATTTGCTTTATCCGCTACTTCTTTTGCTGCGTCTGCTTTTGCTTTGTCCTCTAGTGATGTTACTGGTGCTCCTACGGTTCCACCACCAGGACTTGAAATTTCCGCCTTCACTTGCGCTAGCGGCCCAAAAAGTCCGACTAGGATAATCAAGGTTAGGAAATATGGAATTATTTTTTTAAATTGTTTGGGCATTTTGATTTCATTTTAACACTTTTTACACAAACTTATTCTACATATTGACTTTTCCTGTTCACTTGCTACACTACCTATAGGTGTTTGTAGGGTTCGCCCTCTTACGGCACTAAGCTGTTAACAAACACCCTCAAAGAACCCACCATTTTGGTGGATTTTTTGTTTCTAATCTTCTTCAGGATTGCCATCATGAAATATCCTAGTCATTGTTTCTCTATTCATTCCCCAAAACGGAATGATGCTCCAGAAAATTTTCTTTCCTCGATACTTATATTTCAAATGTTCAAGACCTTGAGCATTAAAAGCTATCTTCTCTTTAAAATACGGACAATAGATTTCCCCAATGGACTTATAAAAAGACTCACCATTTGATTTAACTTTTTCAAATTCCTCGTTACTAAATTTTAACATTATTTTTTTTATTTCTTTGCTCATTTAATTAATTTGTTGGGCTCGTCGCATTTATCGTGATATTGACGCTAGTAGCTTTAGCGGGCGTTGAAGAATCTTTTACGATCACGGTTGTTTGTCCTGCTAAGATGCCTCTCGTTATCAGAGTAGCGCCAGAAATTTGAGCAGTGGCGACTGCGGGGTTCAACTGGTTTTCAATAAGATAAGGAGCTGTGCCACCCGAGATGGTGGTGTTAATTACTTGACCGACATTGGCTGTAACATTTGGAATGGTAAAATCAACCGCTCCACTGATGGTGATTGGAACAGTGACGAATTTGACCGGAATCGAAGAATCTCTTACTGTAACCATAGTCTGACCTGCGGCAACACCAATAATCACTAAGTTTGTGTCGGAAAAGACAACCACCGCCTTTGTTTCATCAGGGCCTGTTTGCATAAAGTATGGTTTTTCACCTCCAGAAATAGTTGCGCTCATTGAATTGTTAACATCAATTAGAATATTGCGTGGATTAACTACTAGAGTCCCAAGGGTATTTATCGCAATGGCCACCGAGACAGTTTTGACCGGGGTCGAAGAATCTTTTACTACCACAAAAGTGTTGCCTGGGGTAATGCCTCTGACTGTGAGGGTAGGATTAGAAGAACCAGAATAAGAAATTTGAGCAGTGGCAATTCTGGTATTTGGTTGAGTCTGGATACTGTAAGGAGCTGTGCCACCAGAGATGATGGTATTGGTCGTTTCTCCAACAACCACTGAAACATTTTGTGGAATGTTCAAGTTTGTAGGCGCGCCGTAGGGGGTTGTTGAACCGCCGAGAGTCTGACCGTCATAACTCCAATTATCTTCTGAAGATGAACCTCCGCTTACTGCTCCAGAAAGCGCATTCAAACCCTTATCCAAAAAGTGATTTATTAGCGCGTCAAAAATAGCAGATAAGCTATTGCCGAGCGCTGCCGCTAATTCGCTTTGTCGGTATGACGAACTCATTGCCGTCATTATCTGATTGGCCGCCACTGAACCAGGGGTGGTATTTACCAAACCGCCCGGGCAAGTATTTTGGTCTGTCCAAGCAACCCTTTCTATGTCTTTAGAATCTTGATATCTCATTCTCGCCTCCCTTTCTCTTGCAACATTGTCACCTCCATCATTTGGGTCATAAGTTGGCGGGGTGAACACCACTTTGGATTGGAAACTTGGTCTTTGAAATTCATTTATGCCGTTGTTGTATTTAGGATTTGTTGGGCAAGTCTGCGGAGACAAAAAGCCCATTCCTTGTTGTAAGAGGTTTTGTATTTTCTGCGCTGGCGCTACCAATGTCCCTTCCAACCGGCTGGCGAGGTTTTGTTGGATTATCATCTGGAATCCGAGGTAATTATTTTGGGGATACTGAGTGTTTATTAAAAATCCATTCCATCCTCCGTAATTAAAGTCATTTCTATAGCGGACCAAGAGGTCCGGATCGTTTATCACTTTGCTCAAAGTATATTGCGCGTTGTCTGCCAGTTGTCTTTTATAGCTAGTTATCACATTCAGCGCGGTTTGTTTGCCAAAAGGAAATCTAAAAGTGTCGTAGCCGATCATATCTACCAAATTTCTAATTTCCGATTTGGCGATATCCCGAAAAAATGATTCTGGATTTTCCAAGAAAAGTGGCGATCCATGAAAATCAGAATTTATCCAGTTGATGGTAGCTTGAGTCATTTTCGCTAGAAAGGCTTTGGCGACGCGCATCAGGATTTGACGAAGAAGGAATTGCGCAAAATCTTTGATATGTAGGCTCGTATTTGTCACAGTTGAACCTGAAGTTACAACATGAAGAAGACGAGATAAAAAACCTGAAGTTTCCGCGGGTATATCAGCTACTGGCACTGACATTGCGGCTGTAGTTCCTGGTGCATCTTGCGCTGTTACTTTTTTTGGTAAAGAAAATAAAACATTTGGTAATAATATTGAAATTATCAATATAATGGGAATTAATTTTGCTGTTTTATTTTGGAGTTTCATTTTGTTGTATATTATACGATTTTTTCTTTAATTTTTCAATTTTTGATTGATTGTATTTGCAAGATTATTCAGATCTAATTCCAGCTGATTAGAATTTTCTTGATATTTACTTATACCGCCGAGTGCTATAATGGCGTCACTTTCATAAAGTTTTATGTCACTTAGATTTTCTGATAATTTTTCCAAACCATTTATAATATTCAAATGCAGGTTCGAGATAGATTGCGGAACACTTGTTTTTGTCATTGCAGTTATTATTTTATTTGTTTGTTCTATGATTGGGTCAAGTTTTGTTAATGCGCTTACATCAACATTGTTTTCATCAGCGATAAATTTCTCCAATACATCTAGTATTGTGTAATTAGTTGCTGGGTATTTTTTGTTGATATTGTTTAAAGCGCCATTGTAATTTTTGAAGGACTGTACGCTATCATCATTTATTATTTTTATATCAAAAACTAAAAATATTTTTCTAGGCGGAGTATTTTGAATCTTGTCTGATAAAGAAGCGCCTAATTGTTCTATGGTCGCTTGATCTATAACTCCATTTTGACTGGTAGCCGCCACGGTCGCAAAAAGTTCTCTAGAAAACTTTTCTGTTTCTGTTAAATTTTCTGTATTTATTTTAAGCAAGGACTCCCCCTGCTCATTTTCCCCCTGCTCATTTTTCAATCTGTTTATCGAGGAGTTGTCTGGGACTCCGGGGACGGTTTCTTTTTTAGTTGGGTCGAGTCCATATAAACCTTCTTCCCAATCCAGGATTCCATCTCCATCCGTATCTCTATTCACCAAGTTTTCTAGGGTTACATTATTGTAAGTTAATCCATTTCCCTGGTTATTTCTTTGATAGGTTTCTTTATTTTTGAATATGGAGGTCGTTTTTGTGAGAAAAAGCGCAACAACGAACCCTATCGTAAAAACGATTAAAAGTATCCTTTTATATTTTTCCCAAATCTTTTTGATTATGGCTTAATTATAACAATAAGGGTATAATTATTCAAATGAGATTGTCTTATTTATTCATTATTTTTGTTTTTACTTTTATTTTTTCTTTCCAAACTGTTTTGGCTGATTGCACCATAACTTCCATGCTAAGAACAGGCTTTAAGGGCGCTGAGGTTCAATGTCTTCAAGAAAAAGTCGGAGCAGTCCAAGATGGCAATTTTGGTCCTTTGACTAAAATTGCTGTTAGAGCTTTTCAATCAAGGAATGGATTAGTGGCTGATGGGATAGTTGGTCCTTTAACTCAGGCAGTGCTCAATGGGATTGTGGCAAATAACAGTACTTATCCGGTGGGTTGTACAGGAATTACAGGATACAGTCCGACAACTGGCGCAAAGTGTGACGGTAGCATAAATTCTTCAACGTTAGTTCCTCAAACGGAGGACACAGGTTTAATCCCTTTGGTCGCTAATAATAATGTAAAAAGTGTAAATCCAAATCTTGCAAACTTAGATCAAGCCATTGAAACAATTCTTGAAGTAAATAGAAAAAATGGTTTTAGCGAACAAGAATTGGCATTAATGGCCGACACTGTCAGAAAAGTAGTTACGAGCAGTGATATGGATTTTAATAAAGAATTCAAAGAGTTGCTTGTCAAAGAGAGTCAACTAAGTATCAATTTAAAAAACCAATCGCCTTTTGCTTTTTTTAATAAAGCTATGGAGAAGACCCTTTCTTTTTTAGGAGTTAATCCTTCTGTGGCCCAAGCTGCAGCTGGTATCCCATTTGGCGGCGCTTTAGTTTTTCCTTTTTTCTGCGCATATAATGCCAGTTGGATGATAACCGTTTCACCTCTTCCACCAACCTATGTAGTCCTTCTTACTTATTATCCTGGAACTCAGGGATTTGCAAGTTATAACATACCTTTTACTAGATGGTTGCTTGGAAGTTATACACCGCCTGGTTTTTGTGTAATACCTGGTGGTTTAATTCCAATTACTATTCCCACTGAAGGTACTATTACCCCAATGGTGGGTTCATCTCCTGGCTAATTCAATCCAATCTGCAAGCGATAGATCCTCCGCTCTTTTATTTCCCAACTCTGTCAAAGACCGTCTTTGACATACATCTTTCAGGTTTGATGAGAGCTTTTTTCGTTTATGCGCGAAGCCCGCTTTTACTATTTCCCAAAATCTAGCTTCAAAATTCCCCTCTTGAGGGGTGGCTCGTTTGCGAGACGGGGTGGATAAATTCAGCCCACCTCCCCCTAAAGGGTACTCCTCAAGAGGAGAATTAAAATTTTTACGAGAAATTTTTTTTATGGAAATTATTGCCGAGTTTACTTTAGGCGCTGGCGAAAAATATCTTTTATCAACCCTCAGAATCATTTTTGGTTCGCCATAGGCCTTGACTGAGATTGAGAGAATACTTTCTTTACCATCTCTTGCCAATATTCTGGTCGCAACTTCGTGTTGAACCATTAGCACCATTATTTCCGGCTGATTTTTTTCTGTCAAAAATTTTTTTAAAATTGCGCCAGTGATATTGTAAGGGATGTTGGCGATGATTTTAAAAATTACTAGGTCTTGCCTAGCAATTTTTAAAATATCAAAATCTAGTATATCATCGTGTACTAGTACCAGAGAACCAGATTTTATCTGTTCTACGAATTTTTCTTTTAGTGATAAAACAAGATTAGAATCTTTTTCTACGGCAATGACGTGATTGGATTTTTCTAAAAGTTTTTCGGTCAGCGCGCCTTTCATTGGATTTTTCTAAAAGTTTTTCGGTCAGCGCGCCTTTCCCTGGACCAATTTCTAAAATTATATCATTTGGTTTTATCTCTCCCGCCTCAATAATTTTTTTCAAAGCCAATTCCGATTTTAGAAAATTCTGCCCCAATGATTTTTTAGGTTTCATATATAAATTGTTTTTATTCCACTCTTCTCCCCCTCTTTTTCTAATAAATCTCCAGAAATATCTCCAATAAATTCTGATGGAGCATTAATATTCCGCGCTCCAAAAATTGTCCGGAAATTTGCAAAAGATAAAAATAATTTTTCTTTAGCGCGAGTAACTGCCACATAGAAAAGTCTCCGTTCTTCTTCATTGTCAAAACCCTCTTCGTTGTGTCTTTGGTGCGGGAAAAGACCATCTTCTAAACCAGTGATAAAAACATATTTAAATTCAAGCCCTTTCGAAGCATGCACCGTCATTAATTTCACTGTGTTTGTCTTCCCCTTTTTTTCTTCTGTGATAAGTAGCGAATCTTGATCTGAGGCGAGAGAGGCATCCTCTAAAAGCTTTTCTATCCCTCTGGCATTCTCTTTTGCATTTTCCAGATTATCATATTTGAGGGCTAAGGTGACTAATTCTTTTATATTTTCAAGTCTTTCCATGTCTTCTTCAGTCTCAGTTGAAAGTTCTGTTTCAATGCCCGACTTTCTCACTACATATTTTATTATTTCAGATGTCTTACCTTGTCCTATTTTTTCTTTTATGTTTTCCAGTATTTTATAAAAATTAGCAATTTTAATTTTTACTTTTATTGGTAGGTTCTTTGTATCACCCGCAAAAATTTTAGCTAAAGTAACTTTACCGATGCCTCGAGCCGGGAAATTTATTATTCTTTTTATATCCGAAAGACTTTCAGGATTCAATGCCGCGCGCAGATAAGCAAGCGTGTCTTTTATTTCTTTTCTTTCAAAAAATTTAACACCCAAAACTTGATATGGAATATTGTAACGCAACATTGCTTCTTCTAGGGCTCGTGATTGGAAATTTGCGCGGTAAAGGATGGAGATTTGGGACAACTTCTCGGATGTTGCCCTGGCGGGGTCGCTGTCTCCGAGTGCTCTCGGAGCGCTCCCTCTCGGCTCGTCAGCCTGCGAGAGACCCCGCCAGGGCACATCCGCTCCCTTATCCCAGATCTCCAAAATTTTTGTCGCCACGAAATCCGCTTCATCATTTTCGTCTAACGCTTCATAAATTCCTATCTTCTCTCCGGTTTTGTTTTTTGTGAACAAATTTTTATCTGGTCTCCATTTGTTTTTTTTAATTACTTCATTGGCCGCCTCTAAAATGTTTTTGGTTGATCGGTAGTTTTCTTCGAGAAGGATTACTTTTGCGTTAGGATAATCTTTTTCAAAATTTAAAATATTTTTTAAATTTGCTCCCCGCCAAGAATAAATATTCTGATCCACATCTCCGACCACGCAGATATTTTTTTTATTTTCTACTAGCATCTGAGACATTAAATATTGCACCTCGTTTGTGTCTTGATATTCATCGATGTGCACATACTCCCATCTTTCCTGATAAATTTTTCTGATTTCCAGATTATCTTTTAGTAATTTTGTTGCTTTCAAAAGTAAGTCGTCAAAATCTAAAGAATTTTCTTTTGATTTCTTTTTTTCATACAAACCCCAGACTCGAGTTACTATTTCTCCATAGACACTTTTTTCCCTCTCGGCGTAATCTATTAAATGGGTAAATTTTCCTTTCTCCCGGGAAATAATGTTTTTTATTTTTTTTGGGTCATACTGTTTCGGATCTATTCCGAGTTCTTTTAGAGTTTCTTTTACGAAAGTTGTTGTATCTCCTTCATCTAAAATTGTAAAATATTTAGTTAATCCCAATAATTTAGCATTTTCTTTTATTATCCGAACTCCGAGAGAATGAAAAGTGCTGACAAACGGGACAGTATTTTGACCTTTGGTGTTTTTTTTAATTTCTAAAATAATTCTTTCCCGCATTTCTTTAGCTGCTTTGTTGGTAAAAGTAACAGCCAAAATGCGTTCTGGGGAGATTCCCTTTTTTATTAAATTCACAATTCTGTGGGTGATTGTTTTAGTTTTTCCTGCGCCCGCTCCAGCAATAATCAAAAGCGGACCATTCATGTGAATAGCTGCTTCCAGTTGTTGCTTATTTAATCCACGGAGGTGATTTTCCATTAGTCCCATATTAGCACACTCTGAAATAGTTCCTGATTGTAGCTAAAAGTTTCACTAACAGTTATCCACACCCTGATTGACTTTCGGCATATTTTGGACTACCCTAGGGATATAGTTCTGAAGAGAGGTATGGCGCAAGTTGGCTGAACACTAGAAATGATAGTAACCATCGCGAGAACCTTTTTTCGCCTCCGTCAGTTGACAGATGGCGAATGCATTACTATAGGGTCGTCCTGTAATTCCATCCTTTCCGCCAGCTGGCGGATTATTAAGGATTGGGAAGGAACTCTTGCGGTATTTGTTTGTTTTATAAAACACTTATTTAAAAAAATATACAGCCCCATTGTTTCTTTTTCCCTACTATTTGGGGTTATTTCGTTGTCTTTTGCGCCCATGTCGACCCAAGCAGGCTTTTTTTCTTCGATCTTGGGTGATGAGGTTTATGCGCAGACTGGTCAAGTTATTTCAAATTTATCTGATAAAAATTCACAGACTATGACCCTTCTTCAGGCAAATGTCTCCTCTTCGTTTGCACTCCAAGATAAAAAAGGCGAAGTTAGCGCAGATATTGCTCCAAATATAGTTTCTGACAGCGCTATTCTTCCTGCCACTGGTCCAATGGGTGTTTCGGATGGCAAAGAGGCAGTTGATCCATCTTCTTTAGAAACTAGTGTTTATGTAGTTAGAAAAGGAGATTCTATATCCCAAATAGCTAAAATGTTCGATATTTCCGTAGACACCATATTGTCTGCCAACGACATGCAGAAAGGAGAAAAGTTAAAAGAAGGCGATATTTTACTCATATTACCTTTTTCTGGCATAGAACACACAGTAACTAAAGGTCAAACCCTTCAGGGCATCGCTACTCTTTATAAGGTTGACATAGACGAGATACTTTTCAATAATGATATTGATCTTGATACTAAATTAAGTGTTGGTGAAAAATTTATGATTCCGGGAGCTACATTGTCTGGTCCAGCAACCAAAACTTCAAGTTCAACATCTGGTATTGCGCGAAGTTATTCGTCTCAGAGCTCGCTTCCTGGTGTTCCTGGATATTTCATTAATCCTGTTCCGAGTGCTCGAAAAACCAGAGGAACCTCTTCTACTCACAAGGGTGTTGATTTGGCAGCTAGTATCGGCACTCCGATTCTTGCTGCGGCTGATGGACGAGTTACTTTTGCCAGAAATGGTTACAATGGAGGATTTGGCAATCTGGTGATTATCTCTCATTCAAATGGTACAAAAACTTTATATGCCCATCAATCCAAACTAAACACTAGTGTCGGCAGGCAAGTAAAAGCAGGAGAAGTTATTGGCTATGTCGGCAATACAGGCAGATCTAGAGGGGCTCACTTACATTTTGAAGTACACGGTGCTAAAAATCCAGGCAATGATTGGTCTTGGAAAAAGTAAAAAATTATATTTTAAGAATTTTTCACTCTAGTAAAGTCAAAGAGATCATCGCCAATACTCCAACTAGAGCTGAGATTATTTGCAAGATAGAATATTTTACTTCTTTTGTTTTTTGAAGTTCGGGAATTAAGTCAGCGACGGCAACGTATATAAATCCACCAGCCGCAATTGGTAAAATCCAAAGAATTATAGATTGTTCCTTTCCTAACATAAAGACAATCAAAACTCCAATGATAGCAGAGAGGGCTGAAAGGAAGTTGAGCCACAATGCGCGCATTTTAGTATAACCAGCATGCAGGAGGACTGCGAAATCTCCAATTTCTTGGGGTATTTCATGTAAAATTACGGCTAAGGTGGTGGCTAGGCCGACTGGAACACTTATCAGAAAACTTGTTCCGATAATCATTCCATCTATAAAATTATGAATACTGTCTGAAAATAGAACTAGTCGGCCGACTGGGTGAATATGGGATTCTTCTTTGTCTTCGCCATGATGGTGCCAATGAAGAAACTTTTCTAGAATAAAGAAAATAAAAATTCCAAAAATTATTAAAATACTTGTTGTGATAGTACTATTTGATTTTTCAAAAGCTTCTGGAATCAAATGAATAAAAGCGTCTCCCAAAAGCGCGCCGACTGCGAGACTTATAAATATGAAAATGTATTTTTTTAGAATCTCTTCTCTAAAAGAAAGACCAAAAATTCCTACAAAGGAAACTAAACTTACTATTATAACGCTTGCGAATGCATAAAAATATGTTGTTGCCATGTGCGGGATAGGCGAATCGAACGCCTAACATCTGTTTGGAAAACAGAAATTTTACCATTAAACTAATCCCGCAATGTCGGGCCGCTGGGAATTGAACCCAGTCTAAATGCTCCCAAAGCACTTGTACTACCGGTATACTACGGCCCGAAAATAAAAAATAAACTATGCGTGAGTATATCATAAAATAATATCACTGACTACTTTTATTTTCACACTTTTTTCTTTTAGGTTTAAAAATACAACTAACAAATCAACCTGCCACTCTTTCTCACTCCGATCTTTAGACAAAAGATAGGTTTGAATTGTGCGGGCCATTCTTTTTAGTTTCCATGGGTGCATATTGTCTTCTGGCCGACTAGTGTTCGATGTTTCGTGTGAAACAGATTTAACCTCAACAAAATACAACTTTCCAGATTTTTCAGCCACGATATCTATTTCACCCCATTTTTTGGTATAATTTCGGTCCAATATTAAAAAACCATGTTTCACAAGAAACCTTACAGCAATATTCTCACCAATCTCCCCTATTTTTTGTGTTTCTGAGGTAAATACTTTGGGCATTTGAACTTAATTTGTTTAAAAAATATGTAGTTTCACGAGTAACATGTTTCACGTGAAACTCTACATTAGAATTCTGTGTCTTTTACAAAAATATCCCTGCCTACCGGCAGACAGGCTTATTTATCAACATATTTTGGATAGAATGGTCATAAAAGACAGGATAATTTTATGTCCTTTATGAACATTATTAACATAGTTATCCACAGTTTTAATAAAAGCTTTATTTGACAAGATATTACTAAAATTTAGTAAAGGACATCACTTTGTGCGGCCATGGAGAATCGAACTCCAACCTGAACATTGGCAATGTCCTGACCTACCATTAATCGATGACCGCGATTTATTTTTTAAAATGCTATTTGATTATAATATTTTATTACAACTAATGCAATTAGTAAATTTATCTTGTAAAATAAGGATTATTTACTAATTTTTTTGGATAGTGTATAATTAATTGATTATTAAATAATTTCTGCGCCCGTAGCTCAACGGATAGAGTATCGGTCTTCGGAACCGTGGATGTGGGTTCGATTCCTGCCGGGCGCACAAAAAGGTGGAAAACGATATTAAAAAAAATTTTATATTAAAAATACCAAAAGAAGTTTCACATGTAACTACTATCCTTGAAAAGGGTGGTTTTGAAGCTTATCTGATTGGTGGTTGTGTTCGAGATCTTTTAATGGATAAAGAACCAAAAGATTGGGATGTTACAACAAATGCAATACCAGAACAGATTATTGGTCTTTTTGAGAAAACTATTTACAAAAACACGTTTGGAACTGTTGGAGTTTGTGTACCAACAAAGGTTTTGGAAAAAGAGAATGTTTCTTGTGAAACATCTTTTAATAATGTTACTCGTGAAACATCAGAATATATGATCATAGAGGTTACACCATATAGAATTGAGACAAAATATGGTGATTTTAGGCATCCGGATGAGGTTAAATTTAGTAAAAGACTTGAAGATGACCTTAAAAGACGTGATTTTACCGTTAATGCGCTCGCCTTAAACTCTAAAGGACAGATAAGTGATTTCTTTGATAGCTTAAAGGACATAAAGGACAAGACGTTGAGGGCAGTTGGTAATCCAGATGATCGTTTCAAAGAAGATGCTCTGCGGATGTTGCGGGCGGTGCGTTTTTCTGCGCAACTTGATTTTTTTGTGTCACATGAGACTTCTGAGAGTATCTTTAGAAATGCAGATTTAATAAAAAAAATGTCCCAAGAAAGAATTTGTGATGAGTTTGTAAAAATAATCATGTCACCAAACCCTGCGAACGGAATTGTGATGTTGCAAAAATTTGGTTTACTAAAAAATATTATTCCTGAATTAGAAGAGGGGATAAATTGTGAACAATCCGGGGAGCATATTTATGATGTTTGGAATCATCTACTTCATGCTTTACAACATGCGGCAGACAAAAATTGGCCTTTAGAAATAAGGCTGGCGGCGCTTTTTCATGATATTGGGAAGCCAAAAGCTAGACGAATTGCGGGCCTTTCCTCGACGAAAAATTCTTCCGCCTTCGCCCTCGAGGTCAGAAAGACAGGGGACCCACGGCTCCCTGAATTTTTGTCGGAGAAAGCCTCTAAAAAAAAATATACTTTCTATGGTCATGAAGTTGTGGGCGCGCAAATGGCGAAAAAAATAATGGAAAGATTGAAATTTTCCAAAAAAGAAATTGAATTGGTAGAAAAACTTGTTCGCAACCATATGTTTTTTTCGGATACAGAATTAATTACTCTTTCCGCAGTGCGTCGAATTATTGTAAAAGTTGGGAAAGAAAATATTTGGGCTTTGATGAATGTCCGTGAGTGCGATAGGGTAGGGATGAAGAAGAAAGAAGCGCCTTATCGTCTAAGAAAATATTTTGCAATGATCGAAGAAGCATTACGAGATCCAATATCTGTCGGACAATTAAAAATTGATGGAAATTTTATGATAAAAGAGCTCGGCATTAAACCCGGACCCCGAATGGGATGGATTTTAAATGCTTTATTGGAAGAAGTTCTTGATGTCCCAGAGAAAAATTCTATTGGACATCTGTCAGAAAGAGTTAAGTCTTTAGATAAGCTCGATAACAAAGAGTTAAAGGACATGGGTGATAAGGGGAAAGAAAAAAAAGAGGAATTAGAAGAAGAAGAGATAGAGAAATTGCACAAAAAACACGGAGTGAGAAAGTAAAAATTCAATTTAGCAATAACAAGCGGTCGCATACTAATGCTAAATTAATAAACTTCTTGCTGGTAACAAGTCTCACAGTAAACTATTTCCGGTCGGTCGGGGGAATAGGAGGTTTCAAATTCATTTTTGCATTTTTGTGTTCCGTGAAGGTGGTTTTTTAATTCACACATGCAAGAACGATGCCAAAGTTTGCGTGGATTACGCTTTTTCATCCTGTCTTGGTGGCGACATTCGAAATCTTTGCGGGGTAGGGGGAGATTCATTCTTTTATAAAAATCTAATTCGGATTTTGTAATTCTAAAATTCTTTTTACAATCTTTACAAACTAAAACTT
>Ga0076010_105_pt1 | contig 16189 bp, 18 predicted proteins | sample RifGroB1_FD_68073 | JGI IMG/M metagenome (GOLD analysis project Ga0076010, IMG submission 68073) | Parcubacteria bacterium GW2011_GWB1_36_5 | reverse complement strand
GGCATGGTCGGCAAATCCCAACAAAGGTAAAGAACTCCTAGTCAGAGTTCACCTTTGTTGGGTCATAGCTGGAAACGGCTATGGATAGCACTTTGTGCTGTCGCTGGCTAGGAGCTTTTTGCTAGCTAGTAATTATGTTAGTATTAAATCATTATGAAATACAACAAAGGTTTTGCACCAATTTTGATTTTAGTAATAGCACTTGGAGTTTTATCGGTCGGCGGAGTTGCGTACTTTGCTGGAAAAAGTTCGGCTCCCAAAAATGAGGTAAATGATAATTCAAATTATTTTCCGCCAGTTGATCAGAATTATAATCCTCCGACTACAAATAATAATACTTCAGTAACATCTAATACGAATAGTAATGTTACTCCACCAGTTATTGCTAAACCCTCTATAACTATTATTAGTCCAAATGGGGGAGAAAAGTTTGTACCAGGAGATATTTTAAGTGTTTCGTATACAACGTCTAATATACCCAAAGGGACATCATGCGACTCGGCAATGGTTGGTAAATATAATGGTATTAATGTAGGTCAAGAGATGAATGGTTTTGTAGTATCCATTTCTGGAAAACAAGTAGTTTCCACTAAGATTCTTGATGGAACATTGCCTGCAAATTATAAGGTGATGATTGATTGTGGAAGTGTAAAAGATCAAAGTGATTCAGATTTTACAATTACTGCCAAAAATCCTATTTCAGATTTGAAAACATACGCAAATGTTCAATATGGATTTGAATTTAAATATCCTACAAATGGTTACAAATTTAGTGCAGGTAATAGTAATAATACTTTTGCTTTCGGATCATCTGAATTTTCGGCTGGAGTTAGTAAAAATGTACTGACTGATGATCCAGAATATCTACCCCATTTTCGGTTTGTTGTGCTAACGCCTAGTAAACCAATAGGTGAGCTTACCACTTATGTATCTAGCTTAATGAATAATTCACATGGTAGCCCCGACGAATATGTTTCATCGCAATATGTAAATATTAACGGAACACAATGGCTGAAAGTTAAATCACAAAATGATTTTATGGGTTCTAATCCTGGAGATTACAATTATTTTTATTATTTTAATAATAAACTTTACTGGATGAACCTTTGGGGAGCGTCATCTGCGGACTTAGAAAAAATTCCTTCCACTTTCAAATTCCTTCCAATTACCTAATCCAGCCAAAACCCCCGCCCCGCATTCCTCCCGCAAAATAGTTTCGCAAAACCGAGTCCATTTTGTATTGGTATTGCGTGCCTCGGGGCTTCGCCCCTCGTCGATCAAATCATTATGATTAATATTAAAACTTCAAAAATAATTTCTTTAGTAGCTATGCTTTTTGTCCTTTCTTTATTTGCTGTCATTAAAACCCCTTTTGCGTTTGCTTGTGATTGCGCAGAACCGGGAACACCAAGTGAAGAACTAAAGGAGGCAACAGCTGTTTTTTCTGGAATAGTTGCTGATATCGACCGTATCGATAGTGATTTGACGGAATATGAATATAAAGTAAGGTTTTATGTTGAAAAAATTTGGAAGGGAATTTCCGATAAAACCGTTGTTGTTTCAACCGGTATGGGTGGTGGTGATTGTGGATATGAGTTCAGAGAGGGCGAAAGATATTTTGTATATACACACGGCGACAGTTCATCGTTAGGTGTTGGTATTTGTAGTAGAACCAAACCATTATCTGCGGCCGAAGACGACTTATCCTCTTTAGGAGAAGGCAAGACTCCGTTTTCTCAATCCGGAACACCATCAGGGAAACAGTTAAATTTTTCCAATAATTCAATTTTCATAATCTTTCTAGCAGCTATCATTCTGGTTTTCATAATTTACAAAGTTATTTTATTGCGTAAAAAAGTTAAATGATTCCAATATGCTATAATTAATTAACCTTAATTAATAATTAAAATAACATGAATAAAATAATCATTTCCTTTGTTGTTGTCGCACTTGTCCTTGTGGGTGGATATTTTCTTTTTAAAGGTTCATATTCAACGCCATCAATTCCTCAAACATCAAATCAGCAAACAACGCCACCGTCGCCAACCTCGCAAGCTTCAGTAGTTACACCAATGACATATAATGTTTTAATCCAAAATTTCGCTTTCAGTCAAAAATTCATAAATGTCAAAAGGGGTGACACCGTAGTTTGGACAAACAAGGATTCCGCTCCTCATACTGTGACTGGGGGTAATAGTGGCCCGGCTAGCAACACTTTAAACGTCGGCGGAACATACAACTTTACATTCAATACCGCTGGAACATTTGACTATCACTGCGCTTTCCATCCTTCTATGACTGGAAGCATCGTGGTTACACAATAACTCTTATGATCTGGGTTAAGAGGCTAGGTTTTATTTTACTAATTATCTGCCTAGGCACAATCGTTGATTATGTCGTCCACCAAATGAATCCTTATTTTTCCGTGCCACTAGATTATTTCTCTCACAAAATTTTTTATGGAACAATCTGGGGATTTGTTGGATACTTAGTTTTCAGAAAATATCTTAAAACCTCTTTGGCGGTGGCTTTTACAATAGTCGCTACTCCAGCTGTTCTGTTACAAACAATGTATCTTATCCAGGAACATCAATTGCCGTGGGTTGTTTTTCTTTTTCTTTTCCTCCATTTCTTTATGTTCTTTTTGCCCGCATATTTCATTTGCAAAAAATACACTATTTTGTTTATAGATGAAAAAAGTAACTAATAGTCCACCCTTTAACAAATTCTTAGATTATAAAACAAAACCCCGTCTTGCGACGGGGTTTTGCGGCACTTATGTTGTTTACGATAAATGTGAATCTTACCTCACACTCACAAAACGAGTATAGCATACTTGCAAAAAAAATGCAAGCAAAATGGATCAGAATAGAAAAATCCTCTCTTGCGAGAGGATTTTTCATGTTTCTAGTCTTGTATCTATAAGCCGAATTCTGTATCCCTAACATAAAGCTAGGGAGATAACAATTTATCTAGGTCCAACATTACTGCAGGACTCAAGCGATTCTTCCCTCGATTGCTCTCGGGACACGATCTTGCACAGAGATAAGGATTTAGCCGTTTCACCCCCTATATTACTATAAGGATTCGCCCCTCGATTGCTCTCAGGGCGTTTTGAGACTCTCGCCTCAAAACGTCTCTGCTCGCACCTATATATTGCTATATGTGGGCATTACCCACTATCCATTTTTTGCCCTGCAAAATGCAAAACAAACTGTGTTCGGACTTTCCTCTCCATAACTTACGCCATAGAGTAGCTATCCAATACAGGACCAAATATAATCATACCATAAATTATCAATAAGTAAATTCAACTCCATCCCCTACTCTTAGATTATTCTTTTCTGAAAATCCAGAAACAACTTCTAAGACATACTTAGCCCCTTCAGAAGAAACATCCGGTTTGTAAATTTCTGGATATAATTCCGACCGAGCATCTTTTTTTAGATAAATCACTTTTTTATTTTCGTTAATCCAAATTATGTCTATTGGAAAATTCATCTCCTTCATCCAAAAAGAATAACTGCCCGGGTGTTCAAAAATAAATAACATGCCTTCATTTGTTTTTAAACTACTCCGACCCGAGAGTCCTTGGGCTTGCGCTTCTCTTGTCAAAGCCAGCTCAACTTTGATATTCTGTCCTGCAACTTTGACATATTTTATGTTATCAAAATTGACGGGCGTATAAAAGTGATAACATATCAGAAAAAAAATAACTATCCCAATAAAACCAATAAAATAATTTTTCATATATAATTTTTAAAAAAATCATTCTTGAACTCAAAAAAGTTGTCGTCCAAAATTGACTGTCTTATTTTCTTTACCAAATTAATAATGAAATACAGATTGTGGATAGAAGCCAGAGTTGCAGCCAGCATTTCTTTACCATGAAAAAGGTGACAAAGATAGACCTTGGTATAATTTTTACAAGTATAGCATTCGCAACCTTCTTCAATGGTAGAAAAGTTATTCCTATATTTAGTATTCATTATATTTATCTTCCCATTTTTGGTATAAAGCGCTCCATTTCTAGCAATCCGAGTAGGGGCAACACAGTCAAAAAGATCCACTCCATTTTCAACACCCCTAAACAAATCTTCCGGCTCTCCGATGCCGAGCAAATGACGAGGCTTTTCTTCAGGTAAAATTTCATTGACCCATTTTACAGCCGTAGACATATCCTCTTTCGCAAATGATCCACCAATCCCGTATCCATCAAAATCTAAACTCCCAATAAACTGAGCTGATTTTTTACGCAGATTTTCATCCCGACCACCTTGGACGATACCAAACAAAAGCGGAACAAAAGAAGCAGGGTTTCTTTTTTGGAGTGTCTCACAGGCTGACGAGCCGAGAGGCAGCGCTACGCCAGCAGGCGTAGACAGCGACTCCAAAAAAGAAAATTCTGATTCTTTTGTTAATTTTCGATGCTCCGCCAAACTTCTCTCCGCCCAATGATGCGTTCGTTCGAGCGCTTCTTCTTGATATTTCGAATCTTCTGTCGGAGAAGTGCATTCATCAAAAGCAAAAATTATATCCGCTCCTAAGTTGTGCTGAATTTGAATTGATTTTTCGGGAGTAATATAATGAATCGAACCGTCTAAATGCGACTTAAAAGAAACACCGTCCTGCCCAATTTTTGCTAAACGAGGCGCATCAGAATCGTCAAAACGTTCCGGAATAAGAAGTGACGAATCAGTGATTTTGGTAATTTTCGAGATCTCTTTACCATAGGCGGCTCCCAAAGAAAACACTTGAAAACCACCCGAATCCGTTATAATTGGTTTACTCCAATTCATAAATTTATGCAAACCTCCGGCTTTTCTAATCAATTCATCACCCGGTTGTAAATAAAGATGATAGGTATTTCCAAGCACAACCTCTGCGCCCAAATCTTTCACTTGCTCAGGGGTCAACGACTTGACGGTCGCCTTTGTGCCAACTGGCACAAAGGCTGGAGTTTCTATTTCCCCATGCGCAGTTTTTAAAACACCCGCTCTTCCCAGACTATTCTTTAATTTTTTTTCTATTTTGAATTGCATTTATAAGCTTTTTTATGCCTGTGGATAACTTTGACTTTTTGTTCGTTCGTATGCTATACTGGGTTTAGTAAGCAGTTCATTGGTTTGCTACCAAAAGAGCGTGTCCTAGGTCTAGGGCCCGCTCTTTTGGTTTTTTACCATATTTTATAAAGATATTTTTTACTAATAATCTTCCTTAAATCTTGATTTTTGCTAGTAAAATAATCTCTCAACGCACCACTAGCCAAGTCAGATAATTGCATAGCATTCACATATTCCGAATTTACATGAGTTATGTGTTTGATTCTTGAAATAGTTTTTGTATTTACCCTGTCAAATAGATATTCATCAAAATTACTAAAATAGTCACCATTATACATTCTGCGATCTGTCCTATCTATAATAACCTCAGCATCAATTAGTTTTTGTTTTTTTGCTGTAAATAAAACAAGTTTTGACAAATTATAATCATCAAAAATATTATGGAGTTTCTTGTGACCAGTCACTGCGAACTTTCCTTTATACTTTGTTTTATCAATAAGGCGGTAATAAATTGGAATTTCCAATTTATTTATCACCTCCAACAAATCTTTATACATTGTCAGAGGAATAATGGTTGACTTAATCTCACTTCTAAATCCATATTTATGTCTAATTTCTAATATTTCGTTTTCCAATGCAAAAAGTTTGGTTGAATCAAGATAGATAGCTGTCAATATGTAAAATAGACTTGAACCAGTGGGGATTTGATTTCCCTCTTTGTTAGTTTCAAAGGGCTTCCCCGGATCACCTGATTCGTCTATAAAAATGTAGTGTTGAATATTAGCCATAAATTATTCTTTAATAACTTTATTAATTTCATTCATAATAAATTTGTGCATTTTTATAATAGTCTCTTCGCAATACTTTCGATGATTTCCAGCTTTAAGTAAAATTTCTTCATTTATGTACTTCGCTTCAAAAGCCCTAGAAACATAACCAAAATCAGGATCACGATATTCTGCTGTATCCAAAAGTTGTTGGATCATGACATCATTTCTAAATTCAGCATTGTCTCTATTCTTTAAGACCATTTCAAAAGTAGTAGGATTAATATTGACTTCCACTACTAAAAATACTCGACTAATTCGGTCATCAAGAATTCTAACCTGCTTAATTAAATTAACCTCAGAGTATGGTCCAGTTTCTCCCCAAAACCCGTCAATTTGTTTTTTAGTTAGTTTCATTTTGTTTTCTAATTTACCCATCTACGCCATGGCGTAGATGTACTTTTCACAGATTATTTAATCCCCTCCACCACTTTAATTTCTTCCTCCGTAGTAAGGCCATAAATTTCATAAACTTCCTCATCAATTTTTTTATCAGTTTTTTCAATTTCAGATTTTATTTTCCTGATTTTTTTCGATTATCGTCTTTACACAACATCTGGCAATTCATTGCAGTCGTTTTTCCGCCCTCATGCCAAGGGGTTATGTGATCGGCTTCCATTTCTTCAAATTCAAAGGTTTTTTTGCACCAAACACATTTACCTTTTTGTTTTTCAAAAACTTTTCTTTTTGTCTTATCGTCAAACTGACGAAGATTTAAATGCTTTTCCTCGTCGGTCAAAATATATTCGTAAATGCCTTTTAAGCTCTGAACCTCATCGTCATCGATAAGTTTTAGCGTTTTTTCCTCGATACCTTTGGTATCATAGGCAACATCTTTGTACTTGTTATACAATCTGCCCCATTCAACCCCCTTCATCTCTTTGCGGTATTTGATAAAAGTTTTATGTACCCAAGCAATGACATCTTGAAAATACTCCCACAACTCTTCGGCATTCTTGTCGTGCTGATGTTTTGCCATGTAATCTTCTATTTTGCCGTCGTTAATCCACGAAAGAGCGGTTTCCAAATACTCTTGCCGAATTGGTGAACCATTTACCAACGATCCACCGTCATTTGCTAAAAGATACGCCGCGCAATGAGTTTTACTAAATTTCAGTTTGGCGTCAGAGAGCCATGCTCCAGTATAAACCGCATTGCGCAATTCTTGATCAGTCAATTTTTCGCCAGCGATATTGATAATTCTAAACCAGTCCAACCGCTCTTTATCCGTGCCCTCACAGAAATAAATCATCAGTTCATAATCCAAAATTTGGTTTTGTTCCTCTTTGGTCAGATTATGGAAAAAGCGATCACTTAGAGAAAAATCGCCGTTGACATATTGTCCTACGCTAATAGTGCGTTGCTGGCCGTCCATAACCTCAAAATTTCCTTGATCTGTTTTAACCCAATACATCACATTGAGCGGAAAACCGTTTTTGACTGTTTCAAGCACGGCATCTCTCTGCTTGCCAGTATAAACAAACTCCCGTTGATATTTTGGGCGAATATCAAGCTTGCCGCCATAAGCGACAACACCTTCTTCGGCGCTATCTTTGTATTCTTTTACAACCTCTGCAATTTTTATTTTATGTAAGTCTATTTTCATAAATTTTTAATCTTTAAAAATTTCATCAAACTCAATAAAATCATCAATATTTGATGGCAATAAAGTGTCCCCTTCAGGTTGATTAAGTAATAATTTATATTTGATTGTTATTTCTTCTAGTAAATCAATCGTATTAAATATTTTTTCAGCAGAAACACTTACTTTCTTGTTGTCGTTTGCAAAATGTGCACCTCGTTTATTTCTATACTTTTTCAAACTTTCAACAGATTGTCTTTTTTTACCAAATCTTAATCCACAAATTGCCTGTTTGATTTTTTTTATATCTTCATCTATTTTCTTAACGCTTATCTTTTTATTGCTTTTAATTGAAAATTGCTTAAAATCATTTTCACCATCATCACGCATCAAGTCTGGAGATTTTTTTAAAAACCAATTCAACGAAAAATTATTTTTTATTTTCTTAATATCTTTTAATAGGTTTACTAAGCTCTCAACATCATTTCTTTCTTCAACCTGCTTACAAATATTTATTACTGACAAGGTTTGATAGTTTTTTGCGATCCAAAATAAACATTCGCTTTGTTTATCAATATTTTTACTATTTTTTATATATTCTTTATATTTTTCAAAAATATACTTATCCTCAACAAGTTGATATATTTCATATTCAATAATTTTGAATCTATTTTTTATTTTTTTTATTGTTATTCCATTACTCTTAGAGATTGTAATTTGTTTTGACTTATTGGTTTTCATATTATTTTTGTGGTTTTTTATTTTTGATTAATAAACGACGAAACAACATTTTGCCATTAATAGTAAAATCTTTATCACCATTCTTTCCTGTATATCTATCTAAGCCAATGATTTCAAATTGATCGGGATTGTGATTATCAAGAAAAGTTATTGGTACACCCATTACCCCATCATAATTCATGGGAATTTCAGCCTTATAGTTAACATTTATGGCATCATAATTATCATATTTTGGGTATTCAAGTGGAGAATATTTTTTATATAACGTTATAAATTCGTGTCGCTTGGCTACATCAAGATTAGTATACCAATTGACGCTCCCCATACTAAAAAATTTAATGCCATTTTCTATTTTCTTTCTTGATTCTGTTGGAATATCATAATCTATGGGCACTTGAAACCATTTTGTCCCACCATTATCATATCCAAGCCATACTTTATTTTCTTTTATTAAGGGAAGAAATTCTTTATAAATAACTGCACCTTGCTGACCCAATATTAGAAATTTCTTACCATACTCTACCAACTGCGCAACATATTCTCTAAACAATGAAAAAGGTGGATTAGTTACCACGATATCTGCTTGTTTTAACAATTCTATACTTTCTGGGCTTCTAAAATCTCCATCACTTTTTAATGGCGTCCACTCGTTATTTTTGTTTGCTTTGAGCTGCTGGGCGATATCACGCAAATCAAATGCGCCATCACCGTCAATATCACTAACTTCGTTGATGATAAATTTGTTAGCAGTTGTTTTAGGGCGACCTTTCGGTGTGGTGAGTGTTTTGTCTTCGCCGAATAACCCTAGTTGTGTATTAGCAATTGGTGACGGCTTGTAACTGGTTGCAATAAGTCTTTTCAAACCCAGTGCATTAAAATTTGAAGCAAAATATTTGAAAAAATTACTTTCAAAAGGATCATCACAGTTACAATAAACGATTTTATTCTTAAATTGCTCTTTATAATATTTTAACTCTTTTTCAATATCAATAAGCTGAGTATAAAACTCGTCTTTTTTCGCCTTGTTGGCTTTATGTAAATTACTGTTTAATGACTTATTTTCCATAATTTTATTTTACCACATTAATTGAATTTCAATTCCTCAAGGAAAGACCTTTAAATAATGAAGGCGGAGTAGTGTTTTTAGAGACTTGGGAGCGCGACGGTGCGAGCACGAGGAATTTTTTAGTAAAAAAATATCCGTGCTCTAAAAACACTACCCCGCTTGAATTTCTACCTCCATCCCCAAGCCTGAATCATACGGCCTCGCACTTCGCTCATAAGGGTTGCGCCTATTCGGCGCCCGCACTCGGCCTGGGTAGGCACGGGATTTCGATAAAAACAAATTAATTTGTTTTTATCTCCACAAACTTCAACTCTTGAATATTCACCGGACTTGTCAATAATGCTTTAACGAAAGAATCCCGTGGGTCAGAAATTATTGTTTCAACAATACCTAAAACATAAGGAGTAATACCAGGCAAAACCACTTGGTCTCCTTTTATTAAAGTAAAATCTCTCGGTAAAATCATTTCAAAATTTCCGCCTCCTCGCCCCATAATTTCCATAAAAATACCCTGCCTACCGGCAGGCAGGTTTTTGTCCCCAACTACTACTTGAGTTTTTTTCTTACTATCTGAAAATAAAATCACTTTGGAAGAATTAACGTAAGAGGCCTCCACCTGTCCAATAGGGATATTACCAAATGCGAAAACTAAGTCCCCTATTTCTATTCCTTGTTTTATCCCCACATCAATAATGAGCGTATCATAAGGACTTCGGTTAGGTTTAGATAAAATAGCAGACAAAATCATAACTACTTTTTCATCCTTCCTGCCTAAAATTTCCTTAAGATTAATATTTTCAGCCAAAACCGAATTATAATTAGACATTTGCGCTTCAGATTCATTCAATTTAGATTTTAGATTTTCATTTTCTAAGTAAAGAGAATTTTTGAAGGCAAAATACGAGCTAACATTTCCCAATTTTCCACCAAGATTGTTTCCCAAAATTAAGACCGGACGAAAGAGCCTGTGGCTGACAGAAGAAAAATCATTCCAGATGCTTGATCGAAAATAAAACAAAATAAGAAAAACCAAGAGAAAAACTGCAAGATAAAAAAACTTTTTCCTTTTTATTTTTTTATCTAGGAGGTAACTCATCTTGATTCCCAATCAAAACTTCTTTATAAAATGGCAGATCATCCAAAATTACTCCCGTCCCTCTCGCCACGGCGGAAAGTGGATCTTCCACCACGTAAACTGGAATCTTGAGGATTCGTCCCAAAAATTGATCCAGTCCGGAAATCAAAGCGCCCCCTCCAGACAAAGTTATCCCTCGATGCATAATGTCAGATAAAATTTCCGGTGGGGTAGTTTCCAGCATATCTTTAACACCTTCCACCAATCCTTTGATTGACAAGGTGATTGCTTCGCGAATATCAGAATCAGTTACTACCACCACCCGAGGCAAACCAGTTAGAATATCACGTCCATGAACTTCTGTTTCCATATATTCTCCAGGGATAACAGAACCGATATTAATCTTTACCATTTCCGCAGTTCTTTCCCCAATAAGTATTTTAAATTCGTCCCGCATGTAAGTAATAATATCCTTGTCTAGTTTATCACCGGCTATTTTTAAGTTTTTAGATTTTACAACTCCACCTAAAGAAATTACGGCAATATCTGTTGTGCCTCCTCCGATATCTATGATCATAGAGCCAACAGGATCTTTGATGGGAAGTCTAATGCCAATCGCAGCGGCCATTGGTTCTTCTACTAAGAAAACTTCTCTCGCCCCAACCGAATGAGCTGCATCATAGACAGCTCGTGTTTCAACATTGGTTGTACCAGTTGGTACACCAATCAAAACTCTGGGCCGAGCTAATTTTTTAGACATTCTGTCTGCTTTATTTATTAAATATGAAAGCATTTCTTCGGTCACTTCAAAATCTGAGATAACACCCTCAACCAATGGACGAACAGCTTTAATGTGCTGAGGGGTACGCCCCAGCATCTCTTTAGCTTTAGCGCCAACCGCTAAAACTTGATTCGTCTTAATATTAACTGCCACAACAGAAGGTTCATTGATCACGATTCCGTGACCTTTTAAATACACCAGAGTGTTTGAGGTACCCAAATCTATACCGATGTCATTGGAAATTAATTTGTAAATTTTTTCAAACATTATTTTTACAGTGAAAGTTTCAATAGCTCATCTAATGAAATAATTCTTCCTTTTTCCTCATTACGTTTTTTTACTTCTAATCCATTTTCTTTCATACTCCTCTCCGAAACAACTACTCGATAAGGTATACCTAAAAGATCCGCTTCGACAAATTTTTCTCCAGCGGAATTTTCTTTACGATCGTCAAATAAAACTTCAATATTATTTTTTTGCAAACTTTCATAAATTTTATTAGCTTCTTTAAAAACAATTTCATTTTCTCCTAAAGCAAGTAAATGAATCTTAAATGGCGCAATAGATTCCGGCCAAATTATTCCTTTATCGTCAGAAGTAACCTCCACGATAGTACCCAAAAGACGGGAAAGCCCGATACCATAACAACCCATTAAAACAACGTGCTTTTCCCCTTTAGGATCTGTGTAGGCTAAATCAAATGGTTCAGAATATTTCGTCTTCAGGTCAAAAATATTTCCAACTTCAATCGCTTTATGCTCAACTAATTTTTCTTTTGTTAAATTTAACTGACTTAAAACTTCATCGTTAAAAACTTCTTTATTAACAGCCATCCCGCTTTTTTCATCAATATAAATTGTATCCTCACCAGCAGAAGAAATAGTTTGAAATTCGTGTGAATATTTTGCAAAAGTTCCACCCGAAGCAAAAGTCAGGTAAGTTAAGTGACCAATGCCAACCTTCCCAAAAATAGTTTTATAAACATCTTTCATCTTATCGTAAAATTCCTCAAAATCTTCTTTGGAAGTATGAAAAGAATACATATCTTTCATCATAAATTCCCTTCCTCGAAGCATCCCCGACTTTGCGCGAAGTTCCATTCTAAATTTGTTTTGAATTTGATAAATATATATTGGAAAATCTCTATGCGAGGAAACATAATTTTTTAGAATTGGAACGATAATTTCTTCATGAGTCGGACCTAAGGCAACTTCTCGGCCAGAAGAATCACTTACTTTATATAAATCGTCCATTGTTTCCCATCTACCAGTCTTCTCCCAATTTTCTTTTGGTTGAAAAGAGGACATTAAAACTTCCACTCCACCGACTTTATTCATTTCTTCTCTGATTATATTTTCAATTTTCTTGAGCACTCGTAATCCTAAAGGCAAATAACTATAAACTCCAGCCATTTCCTTATGGATAAAACCTCCCCGAATAAGAAACTCCGCATTTCGGGATACTTCATCTACCGGGCTTTCTTTCTTGGTTTTTGTAAAAAGTTTTGATTGTCTCATAGTAGACTTATCTTACCTGAAAAAAGTCTTTCGGTCAAAGGATTCCCTTCCCTTGTTAAGGGGAGGGAGGAGGGAGAGGTTAAAAGAATTTAGTTTGCAAAAGTCTTAGCTTTCTGCTATATTAGGCACATGCAAAAAGCAAAAAATAGTAAAGAAAATTCTGATACAATCATTGACCAAATGTTTAAAGTTGGAGCGCATTATGGTTATTCAAAAACAAGAAGACACCCAAGTCTCTCAAAATACATCTATGCGACAAAGAATAAAACAGACATAATAGACCTGGAAAAAACAAGTTTAATGCTTCAAAAAGCTGAAGAATTTGTAAAAAATTTAGGCGCAACAGGTAAAATCATTCTCTTTGTTGGCACGAAACCTGAAGCTAAGGACATAACTAAAAATATAGCTATATCTTTAAACATGCCTTATGTTAGTGAACGTTGGATTGGAGGTACTTTGAGTAATTTTATAGAAATAAAAAAAAGAATCATCGAACTTGAAAATTATCGCAAGGATAGCCTAGAGGGAGGACTCGCTAAATATACAAAGAAAGAACGGGGGGTTTTAGCAAAAAAAATGGAAAAACTTGAAAGATATTATTCCGGACTGGTTGGTTTGAAAAAGATTCCAGACGTATTATTCATCATAGATGCAAAAACAGAACATATCGCAACAACTGAATCTAAACAAATGGGCATATTTGTTGTTTCTCTGGTCAACTCTGATTCAAATATAAAAGGAATTGAATACCCTATTGTCGGCAACGACTCTAGTATCCCTTCTATAAAGTTTTTCCTAGGAGTTATAGCGAACGCTTACAAAAGTGGAATTATGTCCGTACCGACAAAAGAATAATAAAATATGTCACTCAAAATAACAACTGAGTTAATCAAGGAACTTAGAGATGCTACTGGTATATCTGTAATGCAGTGCAAGCATGCGCTCGAAGAAGCCGAAGGCGACATGAAAAAAGCATTGGCTATTTTAAAAAAGACAAGTTCTGATATTGCGCTAAAAAAAATCAACCGAGAGGTTAAAGATGGGGCGGTAATGATTAAAATGAAAGATGGAAAAGCTGTTTTAATATCTCTCCTTTGCGAAACTGACTTTGTTGCTAGAAATGAAGACTTTCTAATTTTACTTAAAAATCTTTCAGAAAAAGCCCTATCTCTCGGAATAAAAAAAATGGAGGAAGAAGCAAAAGAAATGATAGATTCAGTAATCCAGAAAACTGGAGAAAATATACAGCTAGGTGACTCATATGAAATATCAGGCAATGTTTTGGGAAGTTATGTGCATAATAATAAATCTGGTGTAATCGTCAGTTTGAATGGTGGAAATGTAGAACTTGCAAAAGATATAGCAATGCACATCACTGCAATGAAACCAGAATATATTACAGATGCAGAGATTAGCGAAAATGCTAGAAAAACAATGACAGAAATTTTCCAAAAAGAAATTGAGAATATCGACAAACCAGCAGAGATAAAGAAAAAAATATTGGATGGAAAAATCAACACTTATTTTAAAGAAAAAACTTTGCTTGACCAATTGTTTATAAAAAATACAGATAGTAATGCAGACGAAACAGTAGGTAAACTTTTAGAAAGAGAGAAAGCAAAGATAAAAGAAGCAAAGCGTTATTCAATATAAAGACAAAACAATATGATGTATCTCCTTTTAATTTTATTTTTTACGTCACTCTTTTCTATCATCATCATGATCGGGAGAAAATTACCTGCGTTAGAACAAAAACAAATTTCAAATCAGGAAGAAATTTTGTTTGAACTCCCCTTCTTGAAAGAAGTTAAACATATAACTATTAAAGGTATGAAAAAACATGGATATGCTGGACTGGTGGCGATAGTCAGATTTTATATTAGATCTACTAATTTTCTAAAAAACAAATATGAAGAAATAAGGCTCAAAATAAAGAACAGGGGTAACAGAAACCACGCAGGCGATGAAAAAAGAGAAATCTCTAAGTTCCTAAAAATCATAGGAGAGTACAAACAAAAAATTAGAGAAATCAAGCACCGAATCAAAAAAGAGGAGAATTTGTAAAAAATGTGCTAGTGTTTCTAGGTTAGTGGTTTGTCAAAAATCAATACAATGCCGGCATAGCTCAGTTGGTAGAGCACTTCTTTTGTAAAGAAGATGTCCGGGGTTCGATCCCTCGTGCCGGCTCACTTATGAAACTTAGTTTAATAACGGACTCAGAAAATGGAAACAATATTTTGAGGATTAGGATGTCCATTTTCCTCGACTATGTCTTTTGGCGAGATTTCAAATTCTGCCCGCAGGGGGTTTGGGGGAATGCGGGCAATTTGTTTTGCGTTTCAAATGTTCTTAAAATCTGTTAAAATAGAAGTATATTCTATTATGACAAAAATTAAAGATATTCCTAAAATAGATAGACCCAGAGAGAAAATGGAAAAATACGGTACAGGCAAATTATCTGATGCTGAGCTCCTTGCAATTTTGCTTCGAACGGGTACGAAAGATTTAAATGTCTTGAAGTTAGCTCAAAAGATTTTGCAAAAATTCGAAAGAGAGAAATTCGTAGATGTGTCAATTAATGATTTGAAAAATATTCATGGAATAGGCACTGTAAAAGCTTGTGAGATAATTGCATGTTTTGAGCTTGGAAGAAGAATGTTGAAAGGTAAAAAATCGTCAATTTTACTTTCTCCGAAAGATGTTTGGGAACGGATGGAAGATATCCGAGGAAGCAAGAAAGAGCATTTTGTAGTTTTTTATTTAGATAGTAGAAATCAAGAAATACAGAGAGAAATTATTTCTATCGGTACATTAAATGCCAGTCTAATACATCCACGAGAAGTTTTCGAACCAGCAATTAAATATTCAACAGCGCAAATAATAATTGCTCACAATCATCCATCTAATTTAACTGAGCCATCTGAGGAAGACGTCATTATTTCAAAGCGATTGATAGAAGCAGGAAAGATACTAGATATTGAAATTTTAGACCACATTATTGTTTCAAAAAATGAATACAAAAGCATGAAAGAGTTAAGTTTATTTTAGAAGTTTTATGTTTAGCAAAAAGTTAGAAAATATGCAATGATATAAATATTGTAATTTTATGTCCAAATACGAGAAATTTTCAAAGGAAGAATTATTGGCTCTTGTGGAAAAGCAAGATAACGAATTAAGCTCAAAAAAATATGGGTTAGTTTGGGATTCTGAAAGAGAGCCGGAACAGGTGGTTTTGGATTGTGAAAATAATCTACCAGTTTTAAAAAGGGTGAAAGGAAAAGAAATTAAGGAATCTAAAAATTGGGAAGATAATATTTTGATTGAGGGTGATAATTATCACGCACTAACAGTTCTAAATTATACGCATCAAGAAAAAATTGATGTTATTTACATTGATCCGCCATACAATACAGGGAATCAATCTTGGAAATATAATAATAATTATGTTGAATTAGAGGATGGCTACTTTCATAGTAAATGGTTAAACATGATGGAAAAAAGGCTGAATTTATCAAAAGAGCTTTTAACAGAAAAGGG
>Ga0076010_106_pt1 | contig 17506 bp, 22 predicted proteins | sample RifGroB1_FD_68073 | JGI IMG/M metagenome (GOLD analysis project Ga0076010, IMG submission 68073) | Parcubacteria bacterium GW2011_GWB1_36_5 | reverse complement strand
ATTTTTTTACTTTGAAAGCATTCCCATCAAACCAGAATTTCTAAATATGAGTAAAAACTGGGATGACAAAGTAATTCTCAAGCAAGAATTTAAGAAATATGGTATTCCAATTCCGAATTATTTTGAGTTATCTCTTTTTACGTTTTTTGGTTTTCGAAATATAGAAAAGATATTTTCCAAACTTGAAAAACCTATAATTGTTAAACCCCGAATAGGATCTCGTGGTAGACACACGATTACTAATATCAATAGTCTAAAGCAGTTCCGTGAAGGTATTAACATTGCCTCTCAGATATGTTCTTATCTTATTGTCGAAGAACATTTGAGAGGGAATGTTTGTCGGGCGACCTTAGTAAATGGGGTTCTCGCTGGATTTTATGTTGGGCAGGCTCCAACTTTGATAGGTGATGGTAAAAAAACAATCAAAGAACTTATTGAAGAAAAAGACAGCAAACGTCATAATCGAGTTGAGCCCATTCGCATTTCAAAAGAGTTAGATGATCATGTTTTACGATCAGGATTTACGGTTGGGGATATCCTACCCCTTGGAGTTTCTTTATCCTTAACCCATCGTATTGGTAGATTATTTGGAGGGGTAACAAAAGAAAGGCTTGACGATCTTCATCCAAGTTTTATTCCTATTTTGAAAGAGGCGACAAAAATAGTGGGTTTATCAGTGGTAGGTTTTGATTGTATTATTCCTGACCCGACGAAGGATGCTTATTCGCAAAGGTGGGGAATTATTGAATGCAATTCATTGCCCTTTATAGATTTGCATTATTATGCGCTGGAAGGGAAGCCTAAAAATATTGCTGGGATGATCTGGGACTTGTGGTGAGTTTAGAAACAATTTCCACTCTTTTTTAAATAAAAATTTACAAATCTGAAAGATGCCATAAGTGATAAAATAAGCCGACAAAACATCTATTGAATAATGAATATGTCCTAGAAGCACCACTATCGCAAAAGTGATAGAAAAACCAAGAAAAATTGTTCTTAGGGTTTTGTGTTCCCAAAACATCAGAGCCAAAAGAAATGGTAATCCAGTGTGTCCAGAAAAGAAAAGATCATTGCCAGAAAAAATACCACTAAAAATTTCATTATTAAAAAAAGACGACTCGATCACTATCCGAGTTGGAAAAGCGCTGATATGAGTAAGGATAACAAAAACTGATCTTATTAAAGTAAAGAGAGCTAGACTTTTCAAGGCAAACGGCAGACAATTGAGTTTTCTAAATCCTACAAAAAAACTTATGAAAACCAACAGTACTGATCCGTACACAAAAATTCCACCTACGTCATAAACTCTGATATTGCTCAGTATCAAATCAGTCACCGGCGCGCTAGGTAAACTATTTACGTAACCGCTGATAAAAAATTGCGCAACCAAACTTACTCCAAGCAATATTAGACCACCCCCCAAAGAGATAAGAAAATTTTTATTAGAAAAGTAAATTTTATAAGATTGCATGTCGCTATTGTATCAGATTAATATCCCTTAAACAAAAATCCCCGATTCTTTTCTATGAAAGATTCTATTCTTCAAAAAGTTTTTTTCTCATTTTTTATAATTATTCTATAATTAATCATTATGATATCATGTTGTAGTAACATAATAAAGAATTCCAATGAATAAGATATCTTGCATTATCTGTGCTTTTAATGAAGAAACTAGAATAAGTGTCGTTTTGACAGCTCTCTTTGCACACCCTCTTATAGAAGAAGTAATAGTAGTAAATGATGGTTCCACGGACAGCACAAAAAAAATTGTTGAACAATCCAAATGGGTAAAACTTATTTCTCACGAAAAAAATCTGGGTAAAAGCCAAGCGATGTGCGCTGGGATACAAAACTCTCAAAATGACTTGCTGATGTTTTTAGATGCGGATTTAAAGAATATAACTAAAGATGATATTACTGCTTTGGCTATGCCAATCTTAGAAAATAAAAGCGATATCACTATCAGCGTCCGTAAAAATAGTTTTTTATTATATAGAATCATGGGTTTAGATTTTGTTTCTGGGGAAAGGGTGATTTCAAAAAAATACTTAATAAATTACATAAAAGACATCAGACAACTTCCAAGCTACGGTGTCGAGGTATTTATAAACAAGATAATTATTAGAAAAAAATTAAGAGTAAAAATGGTTAATTGGAAAAATGTTTCAATTATCAACAAAGTAACAAAAGTAGGATTTTGGAAGGGTGTAAAAGGGGAAATTCGAATGATAAAAGATATATGCAAGGTTATTTCTTTTAAAGAAATTTTATCTCAAAACTATCAATTAATAAAATTGTCAAAGCCCAGAGTGGACTAAACCATCCATAAATTTTTGCGTCGATGTTTCCCAAGAATAGAGCATTGATTTTTGGATACATGCTTTTCTAGAGAGTTTTAAGCAATTCAAAGCAGCGCGCTCTAAATTTTCATCCAAAAATCCATCCACACCATCTGAGATAATATCTCGTGGTCCGACGACATCATGCGCAGCGACTGGTAAGCCACACGCCATAGCCTCAATGATACTTAATCCAAATGTATCGGTGCGGGAGGGGAATATTAGTACATCACAAGACGAGAGAATATCCACTAATTCCTTACCCTTTTTATATCCAACGAAGTACGCCTTATCTGTATATTTTTTCTCAAGATGTTTTCGTAATGGACCATCTCCTATAACGATTTTTGTGCCGGGAAGAGAACATGTTAAAAACTCCTCGATATTTTTTTCTACAGCAATACGTCCCAGATAGACAAAGATCGGTCTTTTGAAATTATTAGATGATTCATTTGTTCTCGCTTTGAAGATATTTGTATCAACACCTCCGTGCCAAATTGATAAATTTCTGAATGCTTTTTCTTCTAGCTTGGACTTTAAGCTATCTGAAGGAACCATTGTATTTTCGCTGCAAGAATGAAACCATCGTAAGTATTTGTATATGCTTTCAGAAAAAAAACCGATTCTCATTTCAATATATTGCGGAAAGTCTGTATGAAATGAAGTAGTAAACTTTAATTTATTACGTTTACATATATAACGTGCCCAAAATCCCAAGACACCTTCTGTCATGATATGAATATATTCTGGTTTTTCTTTCTCAATAAAGGATTTTATTTTTCTTTTTGTGAAAAATGGTATATGAATTTCTGAATAAGAAGGTAATGATATATTTAAAAAAAGTTCTGGGTGAATTACGCTAACTTTAAAATCTTTTTGTTCCAACAGAGGTATTGTGTTTTTTAGACAAATCAAAACCAAAAGCAGTCTTTTGTAGATACTTTTTCAAGTCTATGTATCCTATTATCAGTATTAATGACAATGATAGCCATATTAGGGAGAAATAGTTCAGATATTTTGCTGAAGCGGAATATGTTTCACCAAAATAAAAACCAATAGCCAAGAATAAAATAGTTTTCGGTATAGTCCCGATGGTATTGTATAAAATAAATCTAAAGTATTTGATTTTAATAACTCCAGCGACAAAAAGCAACAAGGACCCTATTGCATGAGTTTTTCCAAATAAAAAAAATTTCCAGTCGTGTTTGTTAAAATGTTTTTCTATAAAAAGAATTCTCTCTGGGGTCGCGCCAATACGCTTTCCAAAATATTTTAAGAACCATTGACCCCCGTAACGTCCCAATAGATAATATAGAGTGTCTCCCGCAAGGTCTCCTATCACTAAAACAAAAAATATAATATAAAGATTGAATAATTTTAGAGAAACAAGAAATCCGGAAATTATCGTTATTATTGGTCCTTCGATGATAGAAATTGGGAAAATTATCCAATAACCAAAGTGAGAGAAAAGTTGTGTGACAGTTGATAAATTCATAATTATTTTTTATCCAAAAAGATTCTCTTCCGTAAATCACTACTTGAATAACTATGGTTGCGAGTATTATAAATAACTTTCATATCCGGAAGTAAATCTCTTGAATAATTGGGTTTATCTTTCCAATCTGCACCCATAAAACGAACATCCGGGTTTATTTTTTTTAAAAGATTATAAAGTTCAATCTCAGTGTTGTATATGATTATTTCATCAACATACTTACAACTTTGCAACCGAATCATTCGTTCTTCTACTGTTTCTATGGGTTTATTTTTCTCTGGGCGGTCTAAAGTAGGGTCAGTCTGCAGTCCCACAATTAAATAATCGCATTGGGCTTTAATTTCTTTAAACATAATCAAATGACCTGCGTGTCCTAAATCAAAACTTCCTGCTGTAAATCCTATTTTTTTCTTTTTTGCTAACATAGTTTAATTATACCAAAAATAAAATTCTAATGCGCCACAGTGAAAGCGATTATTTTACGAGCTCCAGCTTTTTTGAGAGTTTTTTTAGCTTCGTCTAAGGTTGCGCCGGTGGTGGCGATATCATCTATTAGAATTATATTTCTGCCTTTTATTGGACTTTTATTGCTCTCGTTACTTTTTATAGCAAATGAACCAGAAAGATTTTTTAGCCTATTACTTCGATCTTTAATATGCGCTTGATGCTCTGTTTCTTTGGGTTTTATTAAAATACTACTTTCTAATTTTAGATCTACGCCATGGCGTAGATTATTTATTTTTATTAACTCTTTACAAATTAATTCGGCTTGATTGTATCCGCGTTCTTGGTATCTTTTAGGCGAAAGTGGAATGGGAATTAGAATGACATTGTGGAAGTTTTCCATTACAGATAGTTCAGACAATTCTTCTAAAATTTTGTCATAAATAATTTCCGCAAAAATACTGGCCAATCTTTTTTTGCCCTTATACTTAAAAAGCCAAAGCGCTTTTTTGATCGGTGGATGACGATAATCATATAAAGAGAAGATCCATTTAGCAGTTTCTCGTTCCGCGACTGGTGATTCTGAAAGACATTTGATGCATAAATCACGACCAACTTGACCGCAGGAAAGGCATTTTGTGGGGAAAATTATATCTAAAATGGTGTCTAAAAATCGCATCCCATTAGAAATCTTATTAATAATGTTTTATTGTTTATCTTATTCATATTGGATTCCTAACGGGACAGGTTTATGATATAATCTTAACATAAATGGATCCCGTACGAGATTTACGGGAGTTTAAACATTACAACAAATTTTTATTAATTAATATATTTCGTACGGGATGGATATTTCGTTTAAAAAAATATTTTCCAGGATAAACAATCTGACCAGTGGCGCAGAGAATAGCGCGGTTGGTATTGATGTTGGTTCTTCTACAATCAAGGTAGTGGAGATTAAGAAAAAGGGAGGCAAGACAGTGCTTGAAACTTACGGAGCGATAGCCCTGGGTCCTTATGGCGATCTCGAGGTGGGACGGGTCACCAATCTCCCGGTTGAAAAATTAGCCGAAGCTCTTCAGGAAGTTTGGAAACAGTCTGGAGTAACTACCGATTCGGGAGCTTTTTCTATCCCAATCCAAGCAAGTTTAATTTTTACGGTTGAATTACCAGTTACCGTTAAAGAAAGTGAAATAACCACAATTATTCCCACTGAAGCTCGGAAGTATATTCCAGTGCCAATTACGGAAGTTTCTCTTGATTATTTTATCTTACCTCAGAAAGAATCTTCTTTTGAAGAGATGAATGATCCACTTCGTCATTCTGACGCTTCTCCTCTAACAAAAGGAAAGGAGAATGGGGGTGATAAAACTAATGTACTGGTTGTTGCAACTCAAAATGATGCAATTTCTAAATGTCGTTCGATTGTTTCTCAAAGTTCTCTAATCGCCTCCTTTTTTGAAGTCGAAATATTTTCTTCCATTAGGGCTAATTTTGAACATGAGCTTTCCCCAGTCTTATTAATGGATTTTGGCGCCTCCCGCACCAAGCTTTCTATCGTTGAATTTGGTATGCTTAAAAGTTATCATACGATAAATAGAGGAGGAGCTGAAATATCCGATTCCATTTCTAAATCTCTAAGTATTCCTTTTGCGGAGGCAGAAAAAATGAAGAAAGAGTTTGGTCTTTTTGGAAATTCAGTAGAAAAAAATTTATCTGATATTATTAAAATTCACCTTGATTATATATTTTCTGAAACCAACAATATCTTATTAGACTATGAAAAGAAGTGCAATCGAATTATAAGCAAAGTGATTCTTACTGGCGGAGGGTCTCTCTTGAAAGGGTTAAAAGAAGTAGCGGCAAATAATTTTCGAGCGGAGATAGAGATTGGTCATCCGTTTTCTAAAGTTAATGCTCCAGAATTTTTGCAAAAAGTTCTAGAAACAATGGGTCCTGAATTTGCGGTGGCGCTCGGGTTGGCGTTAAGGAAATTACAATAACAAACTATCCACCCCGTCTTTTGATTACAAAAGCCACCCCTCAAGAGGGGAATAAAAAAAATGAAAGAAACTCCCCCTAAAAAAGAAAAGTTAAAAGAAGTTATCGTATCAGATGAAATTAAAAAATATCTTTCAGAAGCTACATGGTTAATAGAAGGGGAAGATGTCAGACTTCCAGATTATATAAAATTGAAAACTGAATTAAGAGATATTTTAACTCCAGTTGGGATTTGGTCAGATGAATTTAATAAATGGATAGATAAGAGTCTTGGCGGTATAAGTTTGCTTGGCAAACAAATTGAGGCGGTGGGCAAATGGATGGAACAAAAAGGTAACAAATATAGAAAAGAAAACTTAGAACGTTACCGTGCTGGCGCAAAGGCAAGCTTAGAATATTTCAAAGGTTGGTCTCCAACATTTGAAAAGTGGCTTCTTGATGGTTCACCAAAAGATTTACAAAAAGTTGGCGAAAATATGGATTATATGGGGAGAGTAAGCTCAACTATAGGTGCTATTCGTAGTGTAAAAGAAATTTTTAAGGAAGATAAAGGTAAAAAATAAAAATCTATTATTTATGAGGAAACGATATAAACAGAAAAAACGAAGTTGTGTGCTTTGTAAACCTAATAAAATGGGTCTTGCTAAAAGATGGAACAATAAAGAGTTGGAAGGAATTAAAGAATTCGAGCGGGAACGAATGTATTATGCCTAAAAAGAAACCATCCACCCCGTCCTTTGAGTACAAAGTCCACCCCTCAAGAGGGGAATCAAATACAATTAAATCGATGAAAAGAGGGGAATTATGGAATCCGAAATCTTTATACCCATATTGGGAAATTCCCAAAAATAAACTTTTAACGGAAAGAGCGAAAGATTTAAGAAAAGCCGGTAATTTATCTGAAGTAATTTTTTGGGAAACATTTAAAGATAAAAGTAAACTAGGTTTTGATATAGATAGGCAAGTCATTATAGGAAACTATATTGTTGATTTTTTTATTCCAGAATTAGGTTTGGTTTTCGAAATAGATGGTTTAAGTCACAATGATAAAATTGAATATGATGCTGAAAGAGACGTTTTTATGAAAGATTTAGATTTACAAGTAATTAGGATACCTGATATTGATATAAAGAAAAATTTAGGAACTATTTATAATTTTGTGCTAAAAGCGGTAAGTCAAAGAAAGAACGCATTAAAATTCCCCTCTTGAGGGGTGGCTCGCTTTAGCGAGACGGGGTGGACAAAATACATCCACCTCCCCCTAAAGGGTACTCCTCAAGAGGAGAATGAAATTCAAGGGCGGGGTGGAGACAAAGTTATACACATTATATTTCATTAAAATTTGCTTTTATAATATAATAGTAGTGTACAATGGAGCCAAATTTTCAAACATCATTTATTCCTAAAAAACCAATCGTGGCGGAACGGGTTGTTTCTTCACGATCTGTTGGATTTTTTACTGTTATCTCTTTTTTTATTTTATTTACGATCCTTTTGGCGACCGGGGGGATTTATTTTTACAAAGGAATTGTCACGAAGAATGTTACAAAAATGGAAAGTGACTTGAATTTAGCCAAGAATCGTTTTGAACCTTCTGTCATAACAGAACTTAAATTATTAGATAGGCGTCTACGCGCCTCGAGTGAAATTTTATCTCAACATATCGCCATTACCCCTATCTTCCAAGCCTTACAAGACATTACTATGAAAACTGTTCGTTATACCAAATTTGACTACAATCTTGAACCTGCTTTGTCGGGTCAAAACGAAACAGAAAAAGATGTAAAAAATACAAAAGTGACTATAAAAATGAGTGGTCAAGCGATTGGCTACCGTTCGGTTGCTCTGCAGTCTGATCTTTTTACCACTAGAGATGAGGGCAAAAATTTTATTGATCCTGTTTTTTCTAATCTCACTCTGGATGATAAAGGGAATGTTCTCTTTGATTTAGAATTTTCAGTTAATCCGTCTTTTGTTGATTATAAGACTACGCTTCCGGTAGAGAGTTAAATTTAATTAATTTTTTATGATGAGATTTATTATGCCAATCATTTTAATAGGAATCGGGATTACTGTCTTTTTTGTATTTTCTAATCCTATTTACAATGAAATTGCGCAATTGCGTCAAAAAGTGGACTCCTATGACGAAGCCTTGAAAAATTCTAAAGCGTTGGAAAACGAACGAGATAAATTAACCGCAAAATATAATTCTATCGATCCAGCGAATTTACTGAAACTGCAAAAACTTTTGCCAGAAAATATTGACAATATCCGTCTAATTCTGGAAATAGAGCAGATAGCTTTGCCTTACGGAATGATCTTGAAAGATATTAAATATAACGCAACTGAAACCAAGAAAAATGTCTCAGGTGAAGCCGTCGTGATTGCTCAAAAAAGTGAAACGGCTCAATTTCCACCTAAAGATTATGGAATTTGGGATTTAGAGTTTTCTACGACAGGCACTTACAATAATTTTCTTAATTTTACGAAAGATTTAGAAAACAATCTTCGGATTGTGGATGTATCATCAATTCAGTTTTCGTCCGACACGGTAAGTGGAGCTGGCTCAGCCCCTAAATCCAATTTACCTGAATCTTACAAGTATGATTTTAAAATTAAAACTTATTGGTTAAAAAATTAAGATTAAAAATTTAAAAATGCCAAAAATAAAAAACATCATAATATTTCTAGCCATTGGAGCAATCTTTGTTTCGATCTATATTTTTTATATAAAGCCACCTTCCGAGGAAGTGGCCGTTTTGGTTTCTTCTTCAAAAACTCCCGGAATCTCAGATACAGTGGCAGAAGATACGAATCCAAAAGTAGCTCAAGATTTTCTAAATTTACTTTTAAGTATTAAGAGTATAAAACTAAATGATGCTATTTTTTCTGACAAGGCTTTTATTAATTTGCATGATTCTAGTATTGTGCTTATTCCAGATGGAAATGAAGGTAGACCAAATCCATTTGCTAAATTTGGCAATGACGTTGTTCCCATTATTCCGCTAACCTGCAACTTACCGAAAGTTTTGGATATCCCAACAAATACTTGTATTAATCCACTTCCAAATTAATCATGAGTTTTCTAGAAGAGCTAGCTAAAGAAGAGATAATCAAGCAAAGCCAAATAGGTGAGATTAAAAGTCGCGCGCAAGAGAAATATGGAGGAGATGTGGATGAAGCCTTGCTGGAATCTGGAATAACCGAAGAAAAAATTCTTGAGGCAAAAGGAAAATATTTACAAATGCCCGTGAAGAAAGTGAATAAGCAGGGGCTGACTTTTGACGCTCTGAAATATATTTCCGAAGATTCAGCCACTCATTATCATTTTGTTCCAATTGAACTGCAGGAGGGAGTCTTGGAAGTAGGTGTTCTCAATGGGGAAGATGCTCAAGCGTTGGATGCGTTACAATTTATTTCTGCCAAGTTGGGGATTCCATTCAAAATATATTTAATTTCTAAAAGCGATTATGAGAGTATAATGCAAACTTATAAGGGGATAGGAATTCAGATAGGAGAAGCTCTGGGAGAGTTAGATCGAGAGAGCCAGATTGAAGCTAAAAGTCTAGGTGAGGAAAATCTAAACAAGGAGATTAAAAATATAGGATTAGGCGAAGAAGTAAGAATTGTGGAAGATGCGCCAGTGATAAAAATTGTGGCGGTTATCTTACGCAATGCTTTGGAGGGAGGCGCTTCGGATATCCACATTGAACATACTGGTGAAAAAGTGAAGGTGCGTTTTCGAGTGGATGGAAGTTTGTATACCAGTATCGTGTTGCCACCTAGTATTTACAGTGGAATAGTGGCGCGGGTAAAAATTCTGGCGAAACTTAGATTGGATGAAAAAAGAAAACCTCAAGATGGTTCATTTAGCGCTACCATTGACGGACGGAAAATTGATTTTCGTGTTTCTACTATGCCGGCCTATTATGGCGAGAAAGTGGCGATGCGTATTTTGGATGCGGAGAAGGGAGTTAAGCCGTTAGATCAATTAGGTCTTTCAGAAACAAATCTTAGAATGATTAGAGAAGCGTTAAAACAGCCCTATGGACTTGTTTTAATTACTGGTCCAACCGGGTCAGGAAAATCTACCACTTTATATTCAATGATGAATGAGCTTGATCGAGAAAAAAATAATATTGTGTCCTTGGAAGATCCGGTGGAATATCATATGCCCGACATCAATCAGTCCCAAATGATGTCCGAAATTGGATATACTTTTGCCTCAGGACTTCGTTCTATTTTGCGTCAAGATCCAGACATAATTATGGTTGGAGAAATTCGGGATAAAGAAACGGCTCAACTCGCTATTCAGGCGGCCTTGACTGGGCATCTGGTTCTCTCAACTCTGCATACGAATAATGCGATCGGAGCAATTCCTCGCTTGGTTGACATGGGGGTTGACCCATATTTAATTGCGCCGACTCTGATTCTATCTATTGCTCAACGTTTAGCTCGGATGACTTGTCCAAGTTCTCGAAAACTTGCGCCAATGGATGAAAGTGTTAAAATGCAAATCGAAGAGCAGATGAAAGATTTACCAATTGAATTCAAAAAAGAAATTGGAGTGAAGGGCGAAATGTATGAAACCGTTCCTTCCAGTGAATGTCCTTCTGGAACGAGAGGTCGGATTGCTGTTTTTGAAATGTTCAAGATAGATAGAGAAATGCAGGAAGTGATCTTGAAAAATCCAGTGGAAGAAGAGATCTATCGAGTGGCTCGCAAGAAAGGAATGCTGATGATGAAAGAAGATGCAATGCTAAAATCTTTGGAAGGGATTATTCCTTTTAGGGAGGTCTATAATTTTAGTAACGAGAATGAATGAAACCCCTCCTAATCTCCCCTTGTCAGGGGAGGTGAAAATCCCCCTGATAAGGGGGAACTAGGGGGTTGTATTAGAACTGGCTTATAGTATAATTAAAGTACATGGAAGGAGAAAAAAGGAAAATTTTAATAGTGGATGATGATAGTTTTCTTTTAGATATGTATGCGCTCAAATTTAGTCAAAATAATTTTGAAGTGCATACTGCCATGAATGGAAAGCAGGCAATAGAAAAATTTAAAAGTGGACTTCACCCGCTGGTTATGCTGATAGATATAATTATGCCAGAGATGGATGGTTTTGAAATGTTGGAAAAAATAAATGCTGAGGGATTAGCTCCAAATTCTACAAAAATAATTTTATCTAATAAAAGTCAACAGGCAGATATTGATCGAGGGAGTGAGCTAGGGGTGGCAGGTTATATTATAAAAGCAAATTCTACTCCATTAGAAGTGATTAGTCAGGTGATAAGTATTTTAGGCAAAAAAGTCGAAAATTCTCCCGACGTAAAGTCGGGATCCCGACCCGAAGGCGTCGGGACAAAATAAAAAATGCCTGATTATAAAAAAAAACTTGAGGAATTTATTTTAACTGTGATCCGGGAAAATGGGTCAGATTTGCATTTGGGTACTGGGCGAGTGCCAGTTATTCGAGTGGCCGGGGAACTTATCTTTCTTCTAAAGCACCCAGTTTTTACCAATGAGGATATGCTTGGAATTTTAGGTGAAGTCTTGCCCAAAGTTAAGATTGATAAATTTATGGAAGACCAAGAAGCCGATTTTTCCTATGATTTTCATGGAGAAGCGCGATTACGGGGCAATGCTTTTTTTCAGAAAGGTTTGATCTGTATGGTTTTTCGATTAGTCCCGAAAGTAAAAACTATCGCAGAACTGCATTTACCTTCCATTATTGCTGATTTAGCTCGCAAAAAACAAGGATTTTTTCTAGTGGTTGGTCCGGTTGGGCAGGGTAAATCAACTACTCTTTCCGCCATGATTGATGTCATCAACAATGAACAGGCGCGGAACATTATAACCATTGAAGATCCAATTGAGCATGTCTATGTTCCTAATAAATCCATAATTAATCAACGAGAAGTTGGGATTGATACTCATGATTTTCATACTGCCCTCAAAGAAGTTTTTCGGGAAGATGTAAATGTAATAATGATTGGCGAAATGCGCACCCCGGAAACAATTGCCACGGCAGTGACGGCTGCGGAGACTGGACATCTAGTGCTTTCAACTTTACATACCAATAATGCTTCTCAAACCATCGACAGGATAATCGATTCTTTCCCGGGTAATCAGCAAGACCAAATTCGTTCTCAGTTAGCGGCCTCGCTGCTCGGTATTTTTTCTCAACGACTTATTCCTAGAATTACCGGAGGACTTATTCCCGCTTACGAACTGCTTTTAAATAATAGCGCTGTGTCAAATTTAATTCGGGAAAAACGCACCCACGAAATAGATGTAGTTATTGAAACAGGCACAGAGTCTGGAATGGTGGATTTAAATCATTCGCTGATGGAACTTGTGCGCGCCGGAGAAATTTCCATCGAGAATGCTTATCAGTATTCTCTTAATCCTAAAGGATTAGAAAGAATGATTTAAAAAGACCACATGTCAGACTTGTGGGATTCCCACAAGTCTGACATGTGGAACAAAATAAAATTATGTTATTCAAATATAAATCAGTAGACGATAAGGGAATAAGTAAAGAAGGAGAAATTGATGCGCCCAGTCGTGATTTGGCGATCAGTGGCTTGCAAAGGAGGGGACTGGTGATTATTTCTATTAGAGATGAAAAAGAACACAAGTCTATTTTATCGATTTCTTTTTTTGAAAAAGTTTCCAACAAAGATATTGTTATTCTTTCCCGCCAGATTGCCACCCTGTTTGAAGCGCAAGTTTCCGCTTTAAAATCTTTCACAATGTTGGCGGCTAATACCGAAAATAAACTTCTTAGTCGTAAATTGATGGAAGTCGGGGATGATCTCCAAGCCGGAATTTCTATTTCGGGAGCGCTAGCCAAACATCCAGATGTCTTTTCTAATTTTTATGTAAATATGGTTAAAGTAGGTGAAGAAACTGGAAAACTCAATGAAACTTTTTTACATTTGGCGGAATATTTAGATCGCCAATATTCTCTTACTTCCAAAACTAGAAATGCGCTGATTTATCCAGTTTTTGTGGTGATAACATTTTTTGTGGTGATGACTCTGATGTTTGTGATAGTGATTCCAAAACTTTCTGAAATTATCTTAGATTCTGGTCAAGCCGTGCCCATTTATACAAAAATAATTATTGCGATTTCAAACCTTTTCGTTAATTATGGTTTTTTTATTTTCATTTTTTTAGTGTTAATTGGTCTCTGGATTTGGAGACTGTCTGCCACTGAAAAAGGTAAGGCGGAACTTGATTTATTAAAACTTTCTACGCCGGCCATCGGCAACTTATATAAAAAACTCTATCTTTCCAGAATCACAGATAATTTGAACACGATGCTTATTTCCGGTGTTCCAATCGTTCGAGCCATAGATATTACCGCAGAAGTGGTGGGTAGTTTGGTCTACAAAAGACTTTTGGGAGAAGTGGCGGATGGAGTTAAATCTGGTCTAGCGCTTTCTGTCGCTTTTGAAAAACACCGAGCAGAAATACCTGGCATTTTAGTCCAGATGATCCAGGTAGGCGAGGAAACAGGTTCGTTGGGAACTATTTTAAAAACTTTGACTGATTTTTATAAACGGGAAGTAGATGACGCCGTTGATACCTTGGTGGGTCTAATCGAACCAGTGATGATTGTGGTTTTGGGTCTCGGAGTGGGCATACTTCTTGTTTCGGTTTTGATGCCAATTTACAATCTGGCGGGAGGCATAAGTTAATTCTCCTCTTGAGGAGTACTCCGACCAAAGGTCGGAGGGAGGTGGATAAATGCATCCACCCCGTCTCGTAAACGAGCCACCCCTCAAGAGGGGAATTGAACCCTGTGGTAAGTTGTTTTTTGTTTTTGTGCTATACTGAAAATATGAAAAATAATATGAAAAATACTAAAACAAAAAAAGTTACAATTGCTGATTTAGCTAAAATGATAAAAGAAGATGTTGTTGATAAAATGGCAACAAAAGATGATATTACAGAAGTTAAGAATTTAATTGAAGGTATTGATAAAAGGATCGATAATCATGCCCTTAATAAAGTCAGCTACGATAATTTAAAGCCAATAGTTAAAAGGATAGAAGTTCTAGAAAAAGCATAGAGACCCATCCCCAACCCTTCCCAAAGGGAAGGGAGCGTACTGTGGATAACTCTCTTGCATAAGTATTTCTGCGTATATGTTATAATAAGCAGATTAAAAGTACCTGCCCGACTAGTCATTCAGGCGGGAGTCGAAACATTATAAATTATTAACCTCGACGTAAAGTCGGGGCTCCGACCTAAAAGCGTCGGAGTTATTATTAGAAAAATAAAGTATGAAAAATTTAAAAAGAGGTTTCACATTAATTGAACTTTTGGTGGTTGTGGCTATTATCGGTATTTTGGCTTCGGTCGTTTTGGCGTCGTTGAATACGGCAAGGACGAAGGGCGCTGATGCGGCAGTTAAGGGTGATATGGCAAATATCAGAGCTCAAGCAGAGATATTTTATGATACCGTAGAGTCTCCGACGGACATTGTGGGTTATGGCGTCTCTATTAGTACTTGTGCTACTGGTATGTTTAACGATTCTATCATTAAAGCAGCCGTTGCTCATATTGATGCAAATGATTACGGTAGTCCCAATAATCCTGTTTGTAATACTGATTCGACTGGGCAAAAATGGGCAATTTCAACGACATTAAAGGGTGCTGCGACAGCATGGTGTATAGATAATAGTGGAAATGTTGGTAGTGCAACAACTGCAGACGTGGCAACAGCCGGTGTTTGTCAATAGTAGCTAAGATTAAATCACATAAAAAAATGAATTTAAACAGAAAGAATTTGGGTTTTACATTAATTGAACTTTTGGTCGTGGTTGCTATCATCGGTATTTTGGCTTCGGTTGTCTTGGCGTCGCTCAACACCGCGCGTGGAAAGGGCGCTGATGCGGCGATTAAAGCGAATATGGCAAATCTTCGAGCGCAAGCTGAAATGTATTACGATACCAATGGTTCATATGGTGGTACAGGTGGTAGTTGTGTTATAAATAGCTCCGGTTCTATTGTAGGTACTGGTTGTGTAGGTAATGTTACAGCGGATCCAATTTTTCAAGCTGGTTTAAAAGCGGCTGCAAAAGCTTCAGGTGGTAGTAGTCTTATGGTTGCCAATGTTCTTGCTGGTACGGCTCCAGCTTGGGCTGCGCAAGTACCTTTAAGTGGTAGTATTTCTACTAAACAATGGTGTGTTGATTCAACTGGTGTTGCTAAGCAAGTGAGTGTTGCACTTAATGGTACAGCTTGTTAATAGTCTGTACAGATGTTTTTAACTACGGACGTCCAACGTCCGAAAAAAGAAGACCATTCCAAAAGGGTGGTTTGTCTCCAGTGCCTCTGTCTCCAGTGCCTCAGGCGCTGGGACGAGGTAATAAAGTATTACAAACAAAACAGCGCCTAAGGCGCTGTTTTGTTGTTTGAAATATGTTATACTCATCCAATGAGAAAGCAACCTATTGTAACAGGGGAATATTACCACATATACAATCGAGGAGTAGATAAAAGAGATATTTTTAACGATAAAGAAGATCTACATCGTTTTATCGAAAGTATTTCCGAATTTAATCAAATTGAAGTTATAGGAAGCATAAGAGATGTAAGACAAAATAAAGAAAATAAAACAGCGCCTAAGGCGCTGTCAAAGAAGCAACTTGTTTCTTTTGTTGTTTACTGCTTAAATCCAAACCACTTTCACTTTGTTTTGAAGCAATTAGTGGATGGAGGAATAGCAAAGTTTATGCAAAAGTTGCAAGGAGGTTATACTTCTTTTTTTAATCTAAAACATTTTCGCACCGGATCTCTTTTTCAGGGGCCTTTTAAGTCACAACTTATTAATGGTGAAAATTACTTCAATAAAACTTTAGGGTATGTAAATAAAAATTATGCAATTCACACTATACCAAAGAGCAAACAAGATTTAATTTTTGCTAGTGATTATGAATATGAAAATAATAATTTCAAAATTGTTTCAAAAGAAGAAGGAGAAAGAATGCTAGAGATTTTTAATGGTAGCAAAAATTTTAAAAAACACTGTGATGAAATTGTTGATATTTTGAGAGAAGAAAGAGGAAAGACATCTCTTTTAGAAGAAGACAACTTATTACCAATTAGCACTAACAGCGCCTAAGGCGCTGTTTTGTTAATGTTAATAGTTTTTTGGGTTAGGTGCTGGTATAATGTATAAATGCAAATTCTTTTAGTGATTGTTTTTTTCACTTTCGGTCTTATTATCGGAAGTTTTTTGAATGTGGTAATTTATCGATTTAACACAAAGAAATCTCTAGGTGGAAGAAGCGGATGTATGTCTTGCCAAAACAAACTTTGTTGGTATGAGCTCATCCCGCTTTTTAGCTTCTTGGGTCTTAAGGGAAGATGCCGAAATTGTCAAACTAGAATTTCTATTCAGTACCCTCTAGTCGAGCTTGCGACTGGTTTAGTCTTTGCTGGATTATTTCTAAAATTCCAAAACATTTTCTTTTCAAACATACTTATATTTAATCTTGCTTATATTTATTACGCTGGGATGTTTTCGCTGTTGGTAGTGATTGCGGGCTATGATCTGAAGCATAAAATAATTCCAGACTCGCTTTCTTTTGTTTTTGGTCTCCTAGCTTTTGCCGGTTTGTTTTTCTTTGGGGGTGAGAGCAACCATTTTTCTCTTTTTTCTTGGCACATACCACCGATTTTAGAACTTTTGGCAGGTGTCTTAATCGCCCTACCCTTTGCTTTTTTTTGGCTGGTGTCTTCTGGGCGATGGATGGGATTAGGAGATGCGAAGTTGGCCCTCGGGATTGGTTGGCTGTTAGGCTTTGTTAACGCGCTCTCGGGTTTAGTGCTGGCTTTCTGGTTTGGAGCGATGGTGGGAATTTTCCTTGTTGTTCTTTCCCGCCTAGACTCGGCGAGGCTGGCAAAAAATGGTAGAATAAGTCGTATAGGAATGAAAAGCGAGATTCCTTTTGCCCCATTTTTAGTTTTAGGCGCTTTCTTGGCTTTTATTTTCAACTTGAACCTTTTTGGAATTTAGGAAAAAAATTATGAAAGAATCAAAAAGAATTAAAAAAAATAGAGGGATGACTTACGTGGAACTGATTGTTGTTTTGAGTATTTTTGCGGTGATGTCTTCGATTGTTCTTTTTAACTATGGAGAGTTTCAAGCCAAAGTGGATATTAAAAATTTAGCCAGCGATATTGCCTTAAAAATTGTCGAAGCGCAAAA
>Ga0076010_113_pt1 | contig 17669 bp, 16 predicted proteins | sample RifGroB1_FD_68073 | JGI IMG/M metagenome (GOLD analysis project Ga0076010, IMG submission 68073) | Parcubacteria bacterium GW2011_GWB1_36_5 | reverse complement strand
GAAATGTTTATGGGTCCATTTGATCAATCAGTTTTGTGGAGCACGGATGGTCTAATTGGACCTAGAAGATTTATTGAAAAAGTTTGGAGAATAGGGGGGAAAGTTTTGGAACAGAAAAATTCCTCCGGCTTGACCCTTCCCGGAGTACCGGTTGGGACTCACACCGTTCAGAATTCTTCTATTCCAAAACTTCTGCATAAAACTATAAAAAAAGTTTCGGAAGATATCGAAGAAATGCATTTCAACACTGCTATTTCTTCGATGATGATTCTCGCAACAGAAATGGAAAAGGCAGAACATGTTTCCTTGGAAGATTTTAAGAAATTTTTACAAATTCTTTCACCGTTTGCGCCACACGTTGCAGAGGAACTTTGGGAAAATTTGAGAACAAAAACTGTCTTTACAAAAAATATAAATTTTTCTGATTGGCCCAAATGGAATGAAAATTTAATTAAAGATGAAGAAGTAAAAATTGCAGTGCAAGTAAATGGTAAAGTAAGAAGTGAAATTATGATACAAGTGGATGAGAAAGAAGAAAATGTAAGAAATAAAGTTCTTGCCGACCCCATTGTATTAAAATATATTGAAAAGAGGGATATTAAAAAAATAATTTATGTGAAAAATAGACTTATCAACATAGTTGTTTAGTTTAACTCTTGCGTATTTTTATTAACATATAGTATAATAAGCATCAATGAATACAAATATATTTGAAAGGTTTTCGTTCTGGGCGCTATTTTTAGTCATAGTATTATTACCACTTTTTTTTCTACCTTTCACCAATATTCCGATTGAAACTTCGAAAGGATTACTTTTGGTAGTAGGGCTTGCTGTTTGTATCATCTGTTGGGGTTTGGCCCGATTTTTTGATGGGAAAATAAGTCTTCCCAGATCTGTTTCTTTGTTAGGAGGGATGGGGGTTGTCTTAGCTTTTTTCTTGTCTGCTTTTTTCTCAAAAACTTCTCCAGTATCTTTTTTTGGCACGATGTTTGACGTTGGCACTTTCTGGTTTATTCTTTCTGGTTTTCTTTTGATGTTGATGTCTTCCATCATTTTACGAGATCCCAAAAAAGCGAAGATAGTTTTATTTGGAGCAATCTTGTCTGGAGCAGTTGTTTTAATTTTTCAAATTGCTCATCTGCTTCTGCCGGAAATTTTATCATTAGGAATTCTGGCTTCAAAAACTGATAATATTTTAGGATCTTGGAATGCGCTTGGGATTTTTTCTGGGTTTTCAGCTCTCCTGTCGCTTCTGGTGGTTGAGTTTTTTTTAACTACAAAAAAGGAAAAATTAATTCTTCAAATATTAACTATACTTTCTATAATAATGATTGCAATTGTAAATTTTCCATTGGTTTGGGAGCTTCTCGGGGTTTCGTCTCTGATTATTTTTGTTTACAAAATTTCTCTTAATTTCAAGAGAAAAGCTGCCGAAAGTACGGAAAATATCGAAGGTGCTGGACGAGAAAAAATTCATTTTCCAGCATTTTCTTTTGCGATTATTATGATAACACTCTTATTTTTCATGTCCGGAGATTTTATTGGAGGAATTTTACCAAACCGTCTGGGAGTACAAAACACTGAGATTAGTCCTACTTTTTCAACCACAATGGGTGTTACGGAATCAGTTCTTAAAAAGAATCCTATATTTGGAGTAGGTCCAAATAAATTTGGAGAAACTTGGGCAATGTATAAACCCATGGTTATTAACGCAACTCCTTTTTGGGACGTTTCTTTTAATTCTGGCTCAGGATTGTTACCTACTTTTGCTTCTGCTACTGGGTATTTTGGGATTCTTGCCTTACTTGTCTTTTTTGTCCTATTTATGATGGGTGGCATAAAATCGATTTTTTCTAGTATCAAAAATGGTGTAAATTGGGAGACGATGGCATTTTTTGTCTTGGCTCTCTATTTATTTGTTTCCTCCTTTTTCTATTCTGGGGGAACAGTAATATTTTTTCTAGCCCTTGCTTTTGCTGGAGTGTTTATCGGACTTTCTTCAGTTAATCATCCAAAAGGAGAAATTTTGCTGTCGTATTCAAATGATCATCGAAAAAGTTTCTTCTCAATACTATTGATTGTTTTCATGTTAATTATTACTGCAGCTATTTCATTTAAGTATGTAGAACGTTTCGTATCCATTTCATATTTTAGAGGAGCATTAACCGCAGCAACTATTCCAGAGGCTGAAATTTCCATTAATAAAGCCTTGTCTCTTTATCAAAATGATTTATATTTACGCACTTATGCGCAGATCTATCTTGTGAAATTAGATTCTTTGATTGCCAAAGATGCAACCAAGTTATCTGATGAGGAGAAAGCTCTTTTGCAGTCGAGTTTAGATCAAGCGATAGGTGGTGCAGAATCAGCGATTAAATATAACCCAGAAAATTATTTAAATTTTCAGATGCTTGGTTTTGTGTATCAGAAACTGACTTCGTTTGGAGTTAAAGATGCTTATAATAAAGCAATTGAAGCATACACAATGGCTTTAGCTTTAAATCCACTAAATCCAGGATTGAAGCTCAGTCTGGCGAATGTTTCAATTGCTGGTCAAAAAATTAAAGAAGCAAAAGATTATGCTAATGCCGCATTGGTTCTTAAGCCAGATTATGTTGATGCATATATAATTCTTTCTCAGATAGCGAAGAGTGAAGGTGACAATGCGGAGGCGCTCTCTTTTGCGCAAAAAGCCCTTTCTTTTTCTCCCACAAATGCAGATTTAATAAAATATGTTGATTCTATGAAAAACTCAAATATTCCTCCAGTTTCTCCTACTATTACTCCCACTTCAACTTCTACTCCCAAAAAGCCATAGAAAATGGATCCCGTACAAAATCTTGCTGGCAGAGTTTCATATATAGATAAGTCGATTTATTAATTTAGAAAAATTTCGTACGGGATGGATAGAATCCTAAAGGTTTTTGGTAAAGAATATGGAAACATAAATCAAGCAGCGCTCCTTTTGGGTTTTTTTGCTTTCTTTTCACAGGTTTTAGGATTGTTTCGTGATCGTTCTATTGCGCATTTTATTGGACCAGGAGCATTGCTGGATTCCTATTATGCGGCTTTTCGTGTACCAGATCTTATTTTTATTTTAATAGCATCTCTTGCTTCTGTGACTGTACTTATTCCATTTATTACAACAAAAATGTCTGTTCATCAATCGGTGGAGGGAGATGACATAGGAGTGACAGCAGAAGCGCAAAAATATCTAAATAATGTTTTTACCGTTTTTTTTACGGCAATGGTATTAGTTTCCTTTGTTGCTTTTTTCTTAATGCCATATTTAGCGCCGATCATTGCTCCAGGTTTTACCCCTCTAATGCAAGCAAAAGTAGTTATGCTTTCACGCTTAATGTTATTGTCGCCTATTTTGCTGGGCCTCTCAAATATTTTCGGAACTATTACTCAGGTTTTTCGGAAGTTTTTTGTTTATTCTTTAAGTCCAATTCTTTACAATTTAGGAATTATTATTGGGGTTATATTTTTATATCCAATTTGGGGAATTTATGGACTGGCGATAGGAGTTGCTTTCGGAGCTTTAATGCATTTGGGAATTCAGGCATATGCGTCAAGCGCTCTCGGATTTATACCAAGATTTTCTTTGGCTATTAATTTCTCGGATATAAAAAATACAGTCTTGGTTTCACTTCCTAGAACCCTCGGGCTTGCTTTTAACAACCTGGCCCTCGTTTATATTATTGCTCTGGCCTCATTTTTAAAAAGTGGATCTATTTCAGTATTTAATTTTGCTTTCAATCTTCAATCCGTTCCCCTTAATATTATTGGTATTTCTTATGCGGTCGCCGCTTTTCCAACTTTAGCTAGATTTATATCTCTTGGAAAAATTGATGAATTTAAAAATCATCTTCGATTGGCTGCTCGAGCTATAATTTTTTGGTCTTTACCAGTCACTTTTCTTTTTATAGTGCTTCGCGCGCAGATTGTTCGGGTGATACTTGGTTCAGGTTCTTTTTCTTGGGATAATACTCGTCTAGTGGCCGCTTCGCTGGCAATTTTTTCTGTTTCGGTAATTGCCCAAGGAATGATTGCTCTTTTGTCTAGATCTTATTATGCTAAAGGTAACACCAAGCGTCCACTGACAGTTAATTTGATTTGCTCTGTTTTAATTATAATTTTATCTTACTTCTTTATCCATCTTTTTGAGAACGTTCTCTTTTTCCGCTATTTTATAGAGTCAATCTTGAAGGTGACAGATATTCCAGGGACAGAAGTTCTGATGTTGCCACTTGCTTATTCTACCGGTACAATTTTAAATTTTATTTTACATTGGTTTTTTATCAGGAGAGATTTTATGGAAGGAGAGTCTTTTATTACGAAAACTTTTTTCCAAAGTTTAGGGGCTTCTTTTTTCTTAGGATTAGTCGCTTATCTTAGTTTAAATATTCTCTCGCCGATTCTTGGCACGACTACTTTTTGGGGAGTGTTCTTGCAGGGATTTATTTCTGGTATTCTGGGTATCTTAACCGCTATTTTTGTGCTATATCTTTTACAAAATGAAGAATTACAAAATATTACAAAAGTTTTGAAAACTAAATTCTGGCGTGCGAAGGTTATTGCTCCATCTCAAGAAGGTCTTTGAAATCTTTTTGGGTAATTATTTATTACTGTCATAATAACAACGGCCGTGTCTATTATGATAGTATTCAATTAAACTTTTTGGGCTTTGAAATAAGGACTTTTTCTGCTAGGATGTAAAATATGGAAAAGGATTATTCAAATTTGCACCGAGGCTTGGTGCTTAAATATTTTTGGCAAATAATTAGACAATCCAAGGTGTCTTTTTTTACTGTGATTGTCCTTACGATAATCAGCTCAGCTCTGGATGTTTTTATCCCGTTTCAATACTTAAAACTCTGGAATGTTTTAGATGCTAGTGATTTTACTATTGTCTCATTAGCTAAGTCTATAATTATTTTTATTTTATTGTTGAACTTTCTTCGTTGGGCAATCCGTAGAACTTCCGGATTTTCTCTGGCATATTTTGAAGCGGAAACTATCGCTGGCCTTCGGAAACAAGCTTTTTCTTATTTAATTGGTCACTCCCATTCATTTTTTGCAAATAATTTTGCTGGTTCATTAACTCAAAGAATAAATAAATATGCTAGAGCTTTTGAAAAAATCACCGATAGAGTCATAACTGATGGTTTGCCACTGCTTATTCGTGGGGTAGGAACAGTTGTTGCGATTTATAGTTTATTTCCGAAATATTCTTATATTTTAGGAATTTTTTGTGTAATATTTTTATTAACAGCTTTTATCTATATTCGTTATAAATTAAAATATGATGTTATTGCCTCAGAAGCTGATTCAAAAACTACGGGCGCTTTATCAGATTCAATTGGGAATCATTCGTCGATTCAATTATTTACTGGTCACGAATATGAAAAAGAACGGGTCGGGGAAATCATTCAAGAGCAAAAGAGGAAAACCATCTTTAATTGGTATTTATGGGAAGGACTTAGCGCGATTGAGGGTTTTTATGCAGTTTCTGTTGAATTCATAATTTTTTGGGTTGTGATTGGAGATTGGAAGCTCGGATTGATAACGTTACCGGTTATTGTTTTACTGCAAAGTTATTTGATTCGTTTGTTTGAAAATTTGTGGAGTTTTGGCGCTATTGTGCGGGCCTATTATGAAAGTTTTGCTGACGCTGAAGAAATGGCTGTTATTCTCTCTACTCCATATGAAATTAAAGATGAACCAATCCAGATAGCAGACAAAATAAAAGGGGAAGTTGTTTTTGAAAATGTTGGATATATTTATGAGAATAATAATTCTAAAGTATTAGATAATTTTTCTTTAACAATTCCTGCTGGGCAAAAAATTGCTATTGTTGGTTCTTCGGGAGCTGGAAAAACTACTTTTGTCCGTTTGCTTATGAGATTATTTAATATTAATTCCGGAAGAGTTATGATTGATGGAATTGACATTTCTGATATTTCTCAAAAAAATCTTCGGGGAAAAATTTCTTTTGTGCCGCAAGACCCAGTTTTGTTTCATCGAACTTTAATGGAAAATATCCGTTATGGCAAACGTGACGCAACGGACGAAGAAGTTTTAACTGCCGCTCACCTTGCGCACTGCGATGAATTTATCGATAGCTTGCCGAATGGTTATAAAACTTATGTTGGAGAAAGAGGAGTGAAACTCTCAGGAGGGGAACGTCAACGGGTTGCTATCGCTCGAGCTATTCTTAAAAATGCTCCAATTCTTATTCTGGATGAAGCAACTTCTTCGCTTGATTCTCATTCTGAATTTTTAATTCAAGATGCTTTTCGGAATCTTATAAAAGGAAAAACAACAATAGTTATTGCGCATCGACTTTCAACTATTCGAGAAATGGACAGAATTATTGTGATTGAAAAAGGAAAAATTATTGAAGACGGAGTCCACGAAGAACTGGCAAACAAAGAAGGTGGATTATATAAAAAATTGTGGGATCTTCAAGCTGGAGGATTTAAGAATTTAATTTAATTAGATGGATTTAAAACATATTAGAAATTTTTCAATCATTGCGCACATAGACCACGGCAAAAGCACTTTGGCGGACAGGATGTTGGAGATTACGCACACTGTTCCGGAACGTTTGATGCGTGATCAAGTATTAGATTCTATGGAACTTGAACGTGAACGAGGGATTACTATCAAAATGCAACCCGTTCGCATGGAATACGTTTTAGGCAAAGAAAAATATGTATTAAACCTGATTGATACCCCCGGCCACGTGGACTTTTCTTATGAAGTTTCTCGCGCTCTAAAAGCCGTGGAAGGCTCTATCTTGCTGATTGATTCTACCCAAGGAGTACAGGCGCAAACTCTCTCTACGCTTGCTATGGTTCGTGGAGAGGGAAGAGAAGGGGAAAAAAAAATTATTCCAGTGCTTTCCAAGATTGATTCACCTTTAGCTCGAGTGTCTGACATAAAAGAAGAAGTTGTAAAGCTTTTAAATTGTGATTTAGACGAAATACTTTTGGTGTCCGGTCGCACAGGGGAAGGTGTAGAGAACCTTTTACAAGAAGTCATAAAGCGTATTCCAGCGCCAGTGGAAGACTACAAAAATGAAAATAATAATGAAAATATTTTACGCGCTTTAGTTTTTGATTTTAAATATTCAAATCATCGAGGAGTCATAGTTTTTGTGCGAATTCTTGATGGTAAAGTAAAGAAGAATGAAAGTTTGACCTTTGCAGTCTCAAATGAAAAATTTGTTGCGCTAGAAGTTGGAACTTTTTCACCAGAAGAAACTTCCTGCGAATTTCTTTCCTCAGGTGACATTGGTTATATTGTTACAGGTATCAAGAGGCCGGGCATTGCTTCTGTTGGAGACACCATCACAAAACTTGCAAATCCCTTGCCAGCGCTTCCTGGTTATATGCAACCTATGCCAGTAGTTTGGGCCAGTATTTTTCCAGAAGAGGCAGATGATTTTGCTTTACTTAAGTTGGCGTTAGGTAAACTGAAGCTTTCAGATTCCTCTTTTTCCTACGAAGAAGAATCTTCAGGATCTCTGGGTAGAGGATTTCGTTGTGGCTTTTTGGGAATGTTGCATTTAGAAATTATCACCGAAAGACTAAAAAGAGAATTTAACTTGGGTTTGATTATTACTACACCCTCTATTGTTTATGAGGTAATTTATAATGATAATGGAAAAAGACCTGCCCGCCATGCTTTGCCAGGCGATGCGGGCGGGGAAAAAATTTACTCGCCGTATTTTTTTCCAGACGATGGAAATATTAAAACTGTTTTTGAGCCGTGGGTAACAGCTCGAATAATTACTCCGGTTAAATATTTAGGTAATATTATGCAAATTTTATTTGAGCACGAAGGAGAAGTGGGAGAAATAGAAAACTTCGGGGATAATCGTTCATCTGTTTCTGCAAAAATGCCTCTGCGTGAACTGATGCGTAATTTTTTTGATGAATTAAAAAGTACTTCTTCCGGTTATGGGTCAATCTCTTACGAAATAGCCGAAAATCGTGAAGCGAGTGTCACACGGCTTGATATTTTAGTGGCTGATGAAATTGTCCCAGCTTTTTCTAAAGTCATTTCTAAAAAAAGGGTAGAAATTGAAGCAGAGCAATCTGTTCAAAAACTGGAGCCGCTCATATGTATGGAGGCGACATTACTCGCAAAATGAAACTTCGCGAGAAACAGAAAAAGGGTAAAAAGAAAATGAAAGAAAGAGGTCGAGTGAATATCTCCCAAGATGTATTTTTAAAAATGATGCGTAGTGGAGAGTAAACTAGCCCTATCCAATTTTTTTTGAATTACTTAAAACGAGACTAATTTAAAAAAAGTTTTTATTTTATATTAAATATCGGCGAATAGAGCAAAATCATGCTGATGATAATCAAAATGCTGACCACTGCCCAAACAACTTGTATTTTCTTTTGATGTTTCTTATTGAAAAGCATATACTTAATAATATACCATAGTATGAAAAGTTTTCAACAAAAAAGAGGATTTAGAAATATTATTCATTCAAGGCCTATTTTGGCGCTTTTGGGTATTTTAGTTTTGATTTTTGCTTGGAGTATGATTGGTTTTATGAATAAAATGCAAATGACGATAGAAAATAGAAAAATAGCAGAGGATAAAGTAGCGCAACTAGAGGAAAAAAAAGAAAAATTATCTTACGATATTACTAGGTTAAAGACAGACCAAGGAGTAGAGGAAAGTATTCGGGAGAAGTTTGGTTTAGCCAAAGAAGGTGAAGGTTTAATTATAATAATAGAGAACAAAAACAAGCCGGCAGTAAAAGTTGCATCCCCGAAAGGATTTTTCTCTTTTTTAAAGAATTGGCTTCAGCTATAGTCGAAATCTTGACACATTATGCTATAATGGAATTATGAAAATCGCATTATTTGAGGTTTCAAAAGAAGAGCAAGTATTTTTTAGCCAATTGCTTAATAATCTCGAAGTTTCTTTTTTTGAAGAAAAATTAGATGAAAATAATGCTAATCTTGCAAAAAGGGCTGATGTTATTTGTGTTTTTGTCAATTCTGCAGTAAATAAAAAAGTTATTGATGCTTTGCCTAACTTGAAATTTATAGCTACCCGTTCAACTGGGTTTAATCACATTGATTGTGAATATGCCAAAACCAAGGGGATAAAAATTTCCAATGTGCCTGCTTATGGTTCTCATACGGTGGCCGAGTTCACTTTCGGACTAATTTTGAATTTTTCCAGAAATATTATAAAAGCGAATAATTATATAAGGGAATCATCGGATTTTAATTACTTTTCAGCAATGGAAGGTTTTGATTTAGAGGGTAAGACCTTAGGAATTATCGGTCTAGGGAAAATTGGGAAAAATGTTTTAAAAATTGCCAAAGCTTTTGGAATGAATATCGTTGCTTACGATTTATATCCAGATTCAGTTTTTGCTAAAGAAAATGATTTTGAATATAAAGGTTTAACAGAAGTTATTTCAGAATCTGACATTCTAACTTTGCATGCTCCTTATAATAAAGAAAATCATCATTTAATAAACAAGAAGAATATTTCTCTGATGAAAAAAGGAGTTTATTTAATAAATACAGCTCGGGGGGCGCTGATTGATACCGAAGCGTTACTTTGGGGTTTGAAAGAAGGAATTATTGCCGGAGCCGGTCTGGATGTTTTGGAAGGAGAGCAGGAATTAAAAGAAGAAATTCAAATTCTTTCTTCTTTGGGAAAATCAACGAGAATAAAAAATTACAAAACTCTTTTGGAAGATCATGTTCTAATAGATCTGCCAAATGTTATTATTACCCCCCATATTGCTTTTTATACTCGTGAAGCAGTTGCTGAAATTCTGAGAATAACTACTGAAAATATTAAAGGTTTTAGCGCCAATAATCCTATAAATCTTGTAAAATAACAATGAAAAATTGGATTAAGAATTTTGATGAATTAGCGACGACAGATAATCGCAAATTGGCTCTGGCTATTGCTGAAGCAGGCCTAACTGGGATTAACACCCAAGAAGTAATTTTTCATTCTTTAGAGTTTCGAAATAATATTTTAAGTATAATGGGAGAAAGTTTTGATTTGTCTAAATTTAAAAGAATAAAAGTTGTTGGTTTTGGAAAGGCTGCTTCTGATGGAGCTTCGGCGTTAGAGAAAATTTTAGGTTCTAAAATCAAAGAAGGCGCGGTGATTGGACTTACTAAGACAAATTGTGAATATATTGAAACTTTTGTTGGTACACATCCGAAGCCTTCTGAGGAAAATGTAGAGGCTGGCAAAAAAATATATGAAATAATAAATCAATCAAATGAGGATGATCTTATTATTGTTCTTGTTTCTGGTGGAGGTTCTGCCTTATTATGTTATCCAGAAAATGAATATGTCCAAGGAGCAAAACTCTATGATGCATTTTTAAAATCCGGTAAAACTATCTCGGAAATTAATACAGTTAGAAAACACCTATCTCTCTTGAAGGGTGGGGGATTAGCGAAGCTGGCTTATCCAGCGACAGTCATTGGTCTTATTTTTTCAGATATCCCGGGAGATAATTTTGAAAATGTTGCTTCCGGGCCAACTTATAAAGACAAAACTACCATTATCGATGCCCAAAAAATTATCACTGAAAATAATTTAGGAGAATTTGATTTAATTGAAACACCTAAAGAAGATAAATATTTTGAAAAAGTTCATAATTTTGTTCTTGTTTCAAATAAAATTGCGATAGAAGCGATGAAGAAAAAAGCGCAAGAATTTAATTTAGAAGTGGCTGTTGTCTCCACTGATTTGTCTGGTGAAATAGATGAAGTGCTTAGAAAAATATTTTCTGCTCAAAAAGAAAATTCTGTCATTTTGGCTGCTGGTGAACCTAGGATTGTAGTTAAAAAAGAAACAGGGGAAGGGGGAAGAAATCTTCATCTGGGGCTTTCTGCAATTAAAAGAAAAATTATAGACAAAAATTCTGTTTTTATATCTTTTGCGTCTGATGGGATGGATAATACTGCTGGGGCTGGGGCGATAGTTGATAAAAAAACAATAGAAAAGATAGCCAAATTAGGTTTAAATGTTGATGATTATTTGGAACGTTTTGATTCTTATCCAGTTTTCCAAAAATCCGGCGATCTGATTATAACTGGTCCAACCGGCGCTAATGTTTCTGATTTAATGATTTTATTAACGAAAAAATAATGCAAACATCTACGGATATTAAATAAATTGACTAAAATTATGCTATAGCATCAAGATAGTAAATTATTGATTTAGGTTGTGAAAGGTGTATCATATGGATATGAATTCTGAAACTAAAACTTGTCAAAATTGCAAAGGTGAATTTATCATCGAGCCGGATGGTTTTGGATTTTATGAAAAAATAAAAAATTTATGATAGGACGAACTGATAACTTAGGTGAAAAGAAGGGAAAGAAAGAACAAAAACAAACTTTCGAGATAATGAGAGTTTCCGAAATTATGGTGCAAGAAGAAAAAGGCGCTCAATTACTTTCTCTGTTATTCAAAGCGGAAAATCCAGAATGGGGAGAAACTGAAGGATTATTAGTAAAAGAAACCTTAGAATATAACAATAGACAAGATAAAGAGGGTGTTAATTTTGAAATGTTTTTATTAGAAAAATTTAAGGGGGGATTATTATAAAATGGAAAATAAATATTTAATCACAAAAATTTTAGCGGAAGAAATTAAAGATTCTAAAAATAATCCAACTATAAAAGTAACGGTTTTTGCTTGCCCGTCCGAAACTTTAGTGGAGGAGGGTGGAGATATTTTTGCTAATTTTTCAGTGCCGTCTGGGGCAAGCACCGGTATCCATGAAGCGCATGAATTACGAGACGAGGATGGGAAAGGTGTCAAGAAAGCTATTTGGAACGTAGAGAATATAATTGCTCCGGCTTTAATTGGCCAGGATATTTTTGTTCAAAAGAAAATAGATGAAATAATGATAAAGTTAGATGGGACATTCAATAAAAACAATTTGGGAGGTAATGCGATGATTGGAGTTAGTCTTGCTTGCGCTAAGGTGGCAGCCAAAATTAATAATCAAGAATTATATCAATATTTATCAACACTTACAGAAATGAAACCATCACGCAAGACGCCTTATCTTTTTATGAATTTACTTGAGGGTGGTAAACATACAGATAGTGGTTTGGCTTTTCAGGAATATCATATTGTTCCCCAAGTAGAAGATGTGAAAGAAGCGGTGGCTATTGGAATTAAGATACAAAACACACTTGAAGAAATAATCTTGAAAGATTTAGGTAAAGATTCTATTATTTTAGGTGATGAAGGAGGTTTTGCTCCTAAAACGAAGGACATTAGAAAGCCACTTCTTTATTTGGCTGAAGCTATCAAAAGAAATAATTTGCAAGATAAAGTTCGCTTGGCGATTGATGTAGCCGCTTCATCTTTTTACAACGGAGGAGAATATAAGGTTGATAAAAAAAATATTTCCAAAGAAGAGCTGGCTAGTATTTATGAATCTTTAATAAAAGAATTTAATTTATTTTCTATTGAAGATCCGTTTGAGGAAGAAGATTTTGAAAGTTTTGCAAAATTAAAAAATTCTCAAAAAAGTTTATTGGTAGTCGGAGATGATTTAACTGTTACCAATAAAATGCTTTTACAAAAAGCAATAGATGAAAAAAGTATCAATGCGATGATTATCAAACCAAATCAAATTGGCACATTATCGGAGACGCTGGAAACTATGAAATTAGCTAGAGAGAATAACATTGAATTGATTGTTAGTCACCGAGGTGAAGAAACTGATGACGACTTTATCGCAGATCTCGCTTATGCTTTTGGATGTTTTGGATTGAAAGCTGGTTCACCACTGAAATCTGAAAGAAGGTTGAAATATGATAGATTGATTAAAATTTCAGAAAGGTAATTTATTCAAAAAAATAAATCGTGTTATAGTATAACTATTATGGAAGAAAAAAGAAAAAATTTTATAAAGTGGTATAGTGAAGTAGGGATTGTTGATGTTCCTTCGGTGGGAGGTAAGAATGCAGCTTTGGGAGAAATGTATTCCAATCTTGCGCCACTGGGTGTAAATATTCCAGATGGTTTTGCTCTGACGGCTGATGCCTATCGTCATTTTTTTAAAGAAACTGGGTTAGATAAAAAAATAAAAGAGATTCTTTCGGATCTTAATACAAAAGATATTCGCAATCTCCAAATTCGTGGGAAAAAGGTTCGAGAAGAAATTTTGAAAGCCAGCTTGCCCCAAGATTTACAAAATGCAGTCACTGAATCTTATACTCAATTAGAAAAAAAATATGGGAAAGAAAGCGCAGTAGCTGTTCGTTCTTCGGCCACGGCAGAGGATTTGCCCGGAGCTTCATTCGCCGGACAACAAGAAACTTATCTCAATATTCATGGCGTTGAAAATGTATTAATTGCTACCAAGAAATGCATCGCTTCGCTTTTTACTGATCGAGCTATTTCTTATCGCGCCGATAAAGGGTTTTCACATTTCGAGGCGGCTCTTTCTGTGGGTGTTCAACGAATGGTGCGATCAGATCTTTCTTCTTCCGGGGTGGCTTTTACGATTGATACCGAGACAGGTTTTGATAAAGTTATTTTAATAAATGGTATTTACGGTCTGGGGGAATTTATTGTTCAAGGTAAAGTTATTCCCGATGAATTTATAGTTTTTAAACCAACCTTAGAAATTGCAGGAAAGAATCCGATTATTGGTAAAAACATTGGGAAAAAGAATATTAAACTTATCTACGCTAAAGATGGCACAAAAGAAGCGAAAGTTCCATTAGGAGAGCAACAAAAATTTTGTATTACCAATCAGGAAGCTATAAAGTTGGCGAAATGGTGTTTCCAAATAGAAAAATATTTCTCTAAAAAACATAATCGTTATCAGCCAATGGACATTGAATGGGCAAAGGATGGCAAAACCGGTGAATTATTTATTGTCCAGGCGCGTCCAGAGACAGTTGTTTCTGGTCAAGATAAAAATGTGTTAAAGGAATATCAACTGGAGAAAACAGGGAAAGTTTTGGTAGAAGGAATTGCCGTTGGCGCAAAAATTGGCGCTGGAAAAGTTCATATTTTGAATAGCGCAAAAAATATTTCTTCATTTAAAAAAGGGGAAGTTTTAGTAACCCAAATTACTGACCCAGATTGGGAGCCAATTATGAAAATAGCTAGCGCTATTGTGACAGACAAAGGAGGACGCACCTCTCATGCGGCTATTGTGTCTCGGGAATTGGGTATTCCTTGTATTGTGGGTTCAAATAACGCAACAAAAGTATTAAAAAATGGACAAGATGTGACCGTTGATTCTTCCTCTGGTCAAGTTGGTAAAGTATGGGCTGGCATCCTTCCGTTTAAAATAAAAGAACAACGTTTAGATAATCTTCCAAAGATAGATACTCAAATTATGATAAACATTGGTTCTCCCGACGAGGCATTTAAGAGTTGCCATCTTCCAGCGCAAGGTGTTGGTTTGGGAAGACTCGAATTTATTATTGCTTCCCATATCCGATTACATCCAAATATTTTGATTGATTATGATAAGTTAAAAAAGGGAAAGAAAACTCCAGCGATCAGTAAAGTTTTGAAAGAAGTGGAGAATCTTACCTCTCAATATAAAGATAAAAAAGATTATTATGTAGAAAAACTTTCTTTAGGAATTGCAAAAATTGGCGCTACATTTTATCCGAATAAAGTTATTATTCGTTTTTCTGATTTCAAAACTAATGAATATCGCACGCTTTTGGGTGGTGAATTATATGAACCTTATGAAGAAAATCCAATGCTAGGTTGGCGTGGGGCTTCTCGTTATTATGATCCAAAATTTAAGGAAGCTTTTGGGCTTGAGTGTAAAGCAATGAAAATTGTGCGAGAAGAGATGGGGCTTTCAAATGTTATTCCAATGATTCCATTTTGTCGAACGCCAGAAGAAGGGAGGAGAGTTATCGAAGTAATGAAAGAAAATGGATTAGATCGCACAAAAGATAATAGTTTAAAAATCTATGTGATGTGTGAAATTCCTTCTAATATTCTTCTGGCTGATGAATTTCTTGAAATTTTTGATGGTATGTCCATTGGGTCTAACGATTTAACTCAACTTACTTTAGGACTTGATCGTGACTCTGGTATTGTGACTCACATTGCTAACGAAAATAATTCAGCTGTCAAAAAACTAGTGGCAGAAATAATTCATAAGTGCAAAGAAAAAGGGAAGTATATTGGCATTTGTGGTCAAGCTCCTTCGGATTATCCAGACTTCGCTAAATTTCTGGTAGCAGAGGGAATAGAAAGTATGTCCCTTAATCCTGATACGGTTATTAAGATTATTCTAGCGCTCGGAGAGAATAGAAAATAATTTTTCTAGGTGCGGGATGGGGTAATCGAAACCCCGTCTAATCCTTGGGAAGGACTCATTTTACCACTAAACTAATCCCGCATACTGTTAAACACTCGGTGTTCAACATTTTCAACAATTTAATTTATCCAATCTAATTCTTCTTCTAATAATTTTGCTGGACTTGTTTTTACAAATTCATCGTATTCTTTTTTATTTTTGAACTGCCCGTTGATTATATCAAGAACCAGTAATTCTTCAAATCTATTTTTACTTACACAATCTTGATAACTCGACCATGGATAAATATCTTCTTTGTTAAACCATTCTTTCATCTCTCTCGGATTTCTGTGGATATATGAAGACAGATATAGAAGTTGGTTGTTATTTTTTATATGTACTGCTTTATATGGTCCTTGAAAAAGGTGCCCTGATTTATTGTATTTTGTATTGTAATATTTTGTATAACTATTCAATACTCTTTGCATATATCTAGCTATGCCATTTTCTTCGACTTCTTTTACAATTAGATGAAAATGATTTGGCATTAAACAAAAGGAAGTAAGTTCTACAAATCTGCTTTTAACTATTTCTTGCCTAATTTTTTCCTCAGTGTTAAACACCGAGTGTTTAACATATGACTTTACTGGACGACCGATGTTTTGGATTACAATAGGGGATTGAAAGTATAAAATTAAAAATAGAAATCGTATTCGATCTCTATTATCATGAAAAATCAATTGTTTACTCATTCCACGATTAAAAATATGATAATATTCTCCAGGTGCTATTTTTATATTTCTCATATTGTTATTATATCACTTTATAAAACTGTTAAACACTCGGTGTTTAACAGTTGCAAGGTTATGGGAAGATTTGGTAAAATTAAAGTATGTCAAAATCAGAGGAATTTTTACAACCAAAAGGAGCTGATAATACAAAAGAAAGCAAAGAAGCTAGACTAACAAGTCTGAAAAAGGGTCAGAGAGAGAGAGGCAACTATCTGATGTTTTTAAAAGATTTTATCCTTTGTGACAAGAAGAAGGTATATTAGGTTTTTATGTTATACTGTAATTAATTAATAATTAATTTTCTTAGATTCTTATGCAAAATGTTACAATTTATTCAACTCCGTCTTGTCATTTTTGCCATCGGGCGAAGGATTTTTTTAAGGAAAAAAATATCGCTTATACTGAATATAATGTAGCAAGTGATCTTGAAAGGAGAAAGGAAATGGTCCAGAAAAGTGGCCAAATGGGTGTGCCAGTTATCCTGATAGGTCCAGAATTAATTGTTGGTTTCAATAAACCGAAAATAGCACAATTGCTCGGGGTTTAACTAGAACTGCCCAGTCCTGTACAAATGTTCGGGTTTCATTTATAATTAGTATTGTGAAGAAGCCCAGACTTACTAAAAATGAAATAAACACTATCATTTCATTAAGAAAAAGAGGTAATACTCTGGATGAAATAAGAAAGTTGGTGCCAAGGGGTAGAACAACAATTTTTGCATATATAAAAGATGTTATTCCATATAAAAAATTTGCTCTTTCGCTTGAAGATAAAAAACACGGAACAAAGAAAAAAGCTGAGAGAGAATGGGTTATGGCTCGTGAACTAATAAGTGAGAAACTCGGACAAATTACGAAAAGAGGTTTAATTTTAATGGCAGGAATGCTTTATTGGGCTGAAGGTACTAAACATTATGATCTCAATCTAATAAATACTGATAGTGGTCTTATGAAAATATTTCTTAAGGGATTACTAGCCCTTGGGGTATCAAAAGAACATATTAAAATAAGTATCAGGTTGTTTAGTGATTTAAACGAAGAAAAAGCTATAAAATTTTGGTTAAAAGAACTTAATCTTACTAGAAAAAACCTTGTATCAATAAATTATCTTAAAGGTAAGAAAAAAGGTAAATTGCCTTATGGTATGTGCCGTTTACGTGTAAAGAACGGAGCATTGCATTTTAAACAGCTTATGAGTATTATGAATTTATCCAAAATGCTGCCGTAGTTCAATGGATAGAACAAGGAGTTCCTAATTCCTAGATGTAGGTTCGATTCCTATCGGTGGCACAATTCATAACTTGGTCGGAAAATTCTCCCGCGCGCTTGCGCGCGGTCTCGAGAAGGGGGTGGGCGAAATCCGAATTGGTCTTGCAAGCAAATGCGAATTCGGTGGGTGGGCAAAATGAGACGGAGACGGATTTGTTTCGCAATTGTAGGTTCGTTCCAACTTTTTTGAAATAATCGCGAATTTCAAAAAAGTTGTCGCTTGAAACCAATTGCGTGGCTTTTTTCATATCCAAAATCCATTCCCGCAAAGGTTCGACCCAATTCTTTCTCTCC
>Ga0076010_110_pt1 | contig 17864 bp, 25 predicted proteins | sample RifGroB1_FD_68073 | JGI IMG/M metagenome (GOLD analysis project Ga0076010, IMG submission 68073) | Parcubacteria bacterium GW2011_GWB1_36_5 | reverse complement strand
CTGAAACATTCGATCAATTTCTTGATTGTTGATTTTCCAATTCGAGCTTTTCTTTTAAGCATATTCTCTAGTTTAGCATTTGTTAGCTAGTCTAGAGCCCATTTTATTATCAATATATTGCTACTAAATATAAATAGTATAGTCTATTTCTATTTTATTGTCAAATATCTCTATATTTATTGACAAATAGTAAAAATATGTCAAAATAATGGAGAAAGTTGTTCGACAATTAAATAACTAGGTTGGCTCTTGAAAGGAAGCCTCGCTGTCCCGGAACAATACAGCGAAAGCAAAAATCATGAAAGCAAAAATCTGTGAGTGTGTTCAGGGCAGGGTTTACAGAGGAACTTTTGAAGTTGGCAAGAAGAAATTCTTCTGGCTTCTCATATTCACTGTTGCGATGCCCGACATGAATAAGGAAGTCGAGACCAGACAGAAACGCGGTCAGGATGTTCAAAATCCGGAAGTTCTCGACGAGCTCTTCAAGTTCATTGTCCTGGACAAAAATTGGCAGGAAGTCCAACGCCGTGATTTATTGGCCAAGTTTGTCGAAATGGCCATTATTTTTCACGATGAAATAACTTAATCAAAACCGCTTAACAAATGGAAACCGTTTGGAGGGCGGTTTTCTTTTTATGCTATAAAACAATGCGGTCGTCTCATTTTATAGTATGTGACATATTTACACTATAGCGCATATATGCATTTTTGATTTAATCATACTACTTTTAGACAGCCGTCTGATTTTGATGTTGTTTATGATACGGATTCCACCAAATTATTTCTTATAAATATCTTTATGGCTACCACTACGGCTTCTTTCACATTAGCATCGCTTTCCGCAACCCATTTTGCGAAATTATAGAGCACCTTAGTATCAACTTTTATCCATTTTTTATTCTGCATTAAAAAATAGAACAAAGACATGACTGCGACCCTTTTATTTCCATTTTGGAAAGGATGATTTTTGATCATCAAGTAGAAAAAAATTGAAGCTTTGTCTAGAAAGGTAGGGTATAAATCTTTCTTATTAAATGTTTGTTGCAGAGATCCCAGAGAGCGTTCAAGGGCGTCAGGATACCGAGTAGAAAAATCAGGAATTGGCTCGCCGTAGTCCATAAGTTTGGAAGCCAGTTCGTGAGCTACAAAGCGTATTTCATTGATTGTTGGATATTTTATTTTTTTTCCATGGCTCATATTATTTATTCTTCACCAAGCAACCTGAAGGTCTCCCCATATTCTTTTACCGCTTTATCGATTATTTTTTTTATTTCCACTTTTTTAGCTTCTGTTAATTCTCGGTTTTGCATAAACTGATCTGCCGGTGCCATAAAATTCCTGCCGAATTTTTCGGCTTTTATTTCTCCTGATTTTATTTTTCTAAATATGGTTATTCTACTGACACCCAGTATTTTTGCCACTTCAGAGGTTGTAAGATATGTTTTTGTTACAGTCATACTACCAATGTAACATATGTTACATATAATTGCAAGTGTAACATAGGGATAATTATTGTTTATTGTGAAATTTTTTATGTATATCCCGCAAATGTTTGTCCGTCACATGAGTATAAATCTGGGTAGTGCCGATGTTGGCATGGCCGAGCATGGCTTGCACGGAGCGGATATCTGCGCCATTACTAAGTAAGTCAGTTGCGAAGACATGACGGATCACATGCGGAGTTACTTTTTTTGATATGCCGGCGATAGTTGCGTATCTTTTTACAATTCGTTCGATGGAGCGACGAGACAGACCCTCCCCAATCCCTCCCTTGGCAGGGTGGGAGGAATCCGTTCCCCCTGACAAGGGGGAGTTAGAGGGGGTTTGTACAAACAATGCTTCCGACATATCTTTTCTTAAAGCTAAATAGGCTTTAGCTGTTTTTTTTGCTTCCTCAGATAAAAAAACCACCCGTACTTTACCACCTTTTCCACGAATAGAAAATTCGTCTAAACTCAAATCTAAATCATTGGTAAGCGAGCAAAGCTCTGAAACACGGAGACCAGTAGAAAAAAGCATTTCCAAAATTGCTTTATCGCGAGCCCTTCTTTCTAAATTTTTTTCTTTATTGGGAGCAGCTAAAAGTCTTTTCAATTCTTCTTGCGAAATTACATCGATTTGTCTTTCGCCAATTTTGGCGAGTTCTATTTGATCAGCTGGGAGGGAAGGGATACTTCTTTTTGTTAAAAATTTAAGAAAAGTTCTCAGGGCAATTAAATAATAATTTTGAGTTTTCTTTTTTATGGTTTCTCCCGTGGCGCGATTATTTCCAGTTGATTGACGATTGAGCCAAATGCGGAAATCTCGAACTTTAGAATCCGTAATATCTTTTGGCTCGTTAATTTTTGTTTGCTCAATGAATACAGTTAAATAATGGTCGTAGTTTTCTATCGTCCGAAGGGCGCGTCCTTTTTCTATTTCCAAATATTCTAAAAATTGGTTTTTGAGCTGTTTTAAAGATGTCATATATTACTTGTATATTGTACCAAATATTTTGCGACCTGGTTGGAGGTTATATTTTTTGCTACCCCCATGTTAAGATATGATTATGTTAATAAATAAGAAAAATATTTTTATTGCTGGGTCTATTTTTGTTGGAGCTTTTATGGTGAGTCTACTAGTTCAGTCTGGTGAACTATTTTTATCTGAGATGGCGATAAAGATTTCAGGAACTATTTTAGGAGTAGGATTTTTTGTGAATGGAGTTTATGGACTACTCTCGGGACAAGTATATGGTCGCTCGTGGAAAAAATATTGGGGAGGCTGGATATCTCGAGAGGAGAATTTATACTTTTTTTGGTCGTATGTTTTTCTGTCATTTTTTGTCGCGACTGTACTTTTTTTCTCTTGTGTAAACGTTTTTTGGAGCTAATTGAGTAACCAAAAAGCGGGTTGCAATTTTAACCACTTTATGCTAATCTGTGAATATGTTAGCAACCAAGAAGAAGCAAACAATTATAAAGAAAAATCAAATTCACGATAAAGATACGGGTTCTCCGGAGGTTCAGGTGGCCGTTATTTCGGCGGCGATTGATGAATTGGCGAAACATTTAAAGAAACATAAAAAAGATAATCATTCTCGCAGGGGACTTATTAAAATGGTGGCTGATCGACGCACTCATTTGAAATATCTAGAGCGAACAAGCAAGTCTCGTTATAACGCTTTAATGAAGAAAGTTGAACTCGCTTAAAAGAAAAGCAAAATAACCAATTTCTGCATCTTCGCCCTCGAGGTCAGAAGGACAGGGAACCCACGATGCTTAAAATTACTTATTTTACTTTTCTTTTTATGCTACAATTAAAATATGACAATTATAAAACATAAAGAACAAAGAGTTGGAGTTTTTATTGATACTCAAAATTTATATCATTCAGCTCGCAATCTATATAAAGCGAGAGTGAATTTTGGCGCAGTTCTAAAAGATGCGGTTGCAGGTAGAAAGCTTGTTCGGGCGGTTGCGTATGTTATTACCACTGAAGCGGGAGATGAAAAGAATTTTTTCGAGGCGCTGACCAAACTTGGAATCGAAACTAAAACAAAAGATTTACAAATATTTTCTGGTGGAACAAAAAAAGCAGATTGGGATGTGGGATTGGCGGTGGATGTTATTAAAATGGCGCCTCGTCTGGATTCAGCCGTCATTGTATCTGGGGATGGGGACTTTATTCCATTGGTAGAATATTTACAAACTATTGGAGTGCAAGTGGAAGTTGTCTCTTTTAGTAAGTCAACATCTGGCAAACTTCGCGAGGCAGCGGCTGATTTTGTAGACCTCTCTGAAAATCCTAGGAAATATTTAATTGGGGTGAAATAATACTTGTATTGACATTGTCATTACATAGGTATATACTCAATGTATGAATACAACAATGCAAATTAGAATAAATCAGGCGGAAAAATCAGAATACCAAAAGATGTTTAAGAAAAAAGGTCTGGATTTGTCTTCGGGTATAAAGTTTCTTTTAGCTCGGGAAAAAAATCCTGAGAATATTACTTATGTTTGTGATTATGGATATTTGCATAAATATACTCCAGAAATGTTAAAAATATTTAAAAAAGAAGAGGAATTAGCTTTAAAAAGGAAACCTCGTTTTGCATCAGTCAAAGAAATGTTCGATCACTTAGAAAAATAAATGTTAATTCCGGAATATCTCAATTCTTTTAAAAAATCTTACAAAAATTTCCTCCGAGGCGGAAGAATATCTCGTGCAGACGTTGAGAATGTTATTTTGTTAATATCTAGGGGCGATATTCTTCCTATGTCATATAAAGATCATAAATTGAGCGGAGAATATGAAGGTTACAGAGAGTGTCATATAAAAAAAGACATTTTAATTATTTACAGAATAGATAAATCACGCTTTTTGTTAATCTTGAGAAACATTGGTACTCACGATGATCTTTTCTAAAAATTTATTGCGTTTTATTTGAAAAATGCTACTATAACCAGTAGTTCATTAATATTTATTAGTTAATCGGTTCGCATCTAGACACAAAGTAGTGTTTCAATTTTTTTGAAACAACACTGTAGTCTGGATACGAACTAATGTAAATTTACAACAAAAATTTATGCAAAAAAAAGAATATAGCGTGGAGATTGGTGGAAAAATTTTAACTGCTATCTTTACAGATTTAGCCGAGCAAGCTCATGGTTCAGTAATGTTGAAATATGGCGAGACGATAGTGCTTGCGACTGTTTGTATGTCTCATGATAGTCAAAAAGGTTTAGGCTATTTTAATTTGACGGTTGATTATATAGAAAGATTTTATGCTTCTGGAAAAATTTCTGGCTCGAGGTTTGTTAAGAGAGAAGGAAAACCTTCAGAAGAAGCGATTCTTGCCAGCCGGGTTATTGACAGAACTCTTCGTCCACTTTTTGAGCAATCAATTCGCCATGCAGTACAGGTGATAGTAACAGTTATTTCTGTGGACGAAAACGATCCTGTAATACTGGCTGTCAATGCAGCTTCTTTAGCACTTGCGGTTTCTAATATCCCTTGGAATGGGCCTATTGGTTGTGTTCGGATTGGTAAATATGACCCCGAAGGAAAGCAAGCTTCCTACGGGGCAGGTGATGATAGTTTGATAATTAATGCTCCGTCTAGTTGGAGGGTAGACGATTCAAAATATAAATTTGACTTAACTGTTTGCGGTAAAAATGGAAATATAAACATGATCGAAGCATCAGCCCATCAAACAGAAGAAAAAGAACTAGCAGAGGCACTGAGCAGGGCAAGCGAAGAAATAACAAAGCTGGAAAATTTTCAAAAGAAAATTGTTTCAGAAATTGGCAAAGAAAAAAGAGTAATCGAAAAGGAAACAATAGATCAGCAGTCAGTAGAATTATTTAAGAAAGATATTTTACCTAAAATGGAGGAGGCTATTTTCTCCGGAGCAGGTAAAGCAAAAATCGATGAGCTTCACAATGTTTGGAATAAAATGGTTGCTGAAAAATATCCGGAGAGAGAAGATTTTAGTTTGGAAGACAATTTATTTGATGATACCGAAAATGATATTCTCCATAAAAAAGCGATTGAAAAAAATAAAAGAGCCGATGGGAGGAAGATGGATGAAGTCAGAGATCTCTTTGCGCAAGCTGGCGGGGTGTCTTCTGTCTTGCATGGTTCTGGAATTTTTTATCGTGGTGGAACTCATGTGTTATCTGTCCTCACTCTGGGTGGTCCAGAAGATAGACATCTGATTGATGGAATGACCACCAAAGCAGAAAAAAGATTTATGCATCATTACAATTTTCCGCCTTATTCATCGGGAGAAACTGGCCGAGCTGGATTTACCAATCGTCGAGAAGTTGGGCACGGAGCATTAGCGGAAAAAGCGTTAGCCATGGTGTTGCCTTCGGTTGAAGAATTTCCATATACGATCCGAGTTGTTTCTGAATCTATGGCTTCAAATGGATCTACTTCTCAAGCTTCTATTTGCGCTGCGACTCTTGCGCTGATGGATGGTGGAGTTCCAATTAAAGCGCCGGTTGCAGGTATTGCGATGGGACTTATGTATGAGTCAGATAGTAAATATAAAATTCTTACTGATATTCAAGGACCAGAAGATCATTATGGAGACATGGATTTTAAAGTTGCAGGGACGAGAGCTGGGGTTACCGCTATTCAATTGGATGTAAAGGTGGAAGGAGTGCCAATAAAGATATTGAGTGAAGCAATGATCCAAGCAAAAGACGCCAGAGTAATTATCTTAGATAAAATTGAACAAGAAATTAAGATTCCTCGCTCGGAGATATCGCCGAATGCTCCTAAAATACTCATCATTAAAATTAATCCAGAGATGATAGGGATGGTAATTGGTGGCGGAGGAAAAACTATTAAAGAAATTAAGGAAAAGACTGGAGCAGAGATTACCATTGAAGATGATGGGACGGTATATTTTACTGGGAAGAATGATTCAGCCGAAAAAGCGAAGTCGATAGTTCTAGAGATGACGCATGAATATGCCGTGGGAGAGGTGTTAAAAGGGGAAGTTGTGAAAGTGGCTGATTTTGGAGCTTTTATTAGACTGAATCCTTTTACTGACGGGATGGCGCATATTTCGGAATTAGCGCCATTTCGCGTAGAGAGAGTTAGCGATATAATAAAGGAGGGGATGATTGTGCCGATCAAGGTTATCTCGATTGATAGAGAAAAAGGGAGAATTGGTTTATCGATCAAAGAAGCAGACAAAGATTTTTTTAATCAAAAAAAGTGAAACAAGATAATGAAACTAAAGATGTAATTGTAGAAACTTATGCTGAAGACATGGCAAAGGTGCTTGAAAATGATAAAAGTGGAATAATCAGAAAAATAATTTATGAAGAAGAAAAACATGAAATAGAAAAAAGGAATCTGTCTCCAGAGTCAAAAAAAAATAAATTTTTTATGCTTACAAGTTTGCTATTCATTTTACTTGGTTTAGTTACTTTGTCTTATTTTATGACGACCGAAGAAACTCCCACTGTTTCCATTGAAAGACAACTTACTCCTCTTATTTTTAACGATAAGAGTATTTTCATTGAGGTAAAAGATCTTAAAAAAGAAGAGATAGCTCAAGTGGTTTCAAATGCAGTCAAGACAGCCGAAATCAAAGATGGGGGAGTAGAAGGGATTTATCTTACGGAAAACAAACAAATATTAGGTCTGCGAAAATTTATTTCCTTAATTAAGGGTAATTTTATTCCCGGCGCTAATCTTCTTTTTATTCCCGATAATTTTTCAATGGGGGTGGTGAATGCGGAAACGAAAGATTTTTTTATTTTACTTAAAATGCGTTCTCTAACCGATATTTTTGATGCGATGCATTCTTGGGAAGAAAAAATGTTTTTTGATTTACATGAATTTTTTGGAGTGGAGGTGACGACAGAGACAAAGTATCTTCTGACGAAAGAATTTCAAGATGGTATTGTAAAAAATAAAAATGCGCGGATTCTTTATGCTAGCGACAATCAGATAGTAATAATGTATATTTTAGCGAACGATACTTCGGTGGTTATTACTAATACTAAAAATGCTGGAGAAGAGATAATGCTTCGTCTGGCAGCAAGTCAGATTAAAAAATAAAAAAGACGGTCCTTGGGGAAACTCTCTTAAGGACCGTCCTTAATTGCATCCAGCTCTACAAAGAAAGTAGAGCCCTTGTCTACACCTTCTGATTCTGCCCAAACTTTACCCTGATGCGCTTCGATGATTAGTTTTACCGAAAAAAGACCATACCCGGTGCTGTCCACGTTCACCTTTATTGAATCTTTTCCACGCCCTCCCTCGGTAAATAAACTTTTTTTGTCCTCCTCCGTAATACCGATCCCTGTATCTTTGACCGAAAATAATATTTTTTCTTTTCCATCTGAAGAAAGTGTCGCAGATTTTTTTTCAAGCTCGACTGCAATTTTTCCTTTCGGTGTATATCTAATGGAATTTTCAATTAAGTTGTTTATTGCTTCTTTGAGCCAATTATAATCACCCAGGATCTCATATTTAGCATCTTTTTCATTTTTTATTTCCATTTCTATTTTGAGCCCCTTCTTTTCAGCGGGAATTCTTTTTTCTTCGGTTGTTTTTTGTACCACTTCTTTTAAATCAATTGTCTTCATCTCATATTTAATTATTCCACTAGATAGATTAGAAGCTTCCAAAACTAAATCAACTGTTTGGATGCCACCATTGTCAAATTCAAGACCTTGCGTGGCTTTTTCTCTTATTTCGGGGCTTATCTCGCCAAAAGTTCCATCCAACATTCCCGCAAAAAGATATTTCGTGCGGGTGAAAGAGCCTTTAACTTTGTGAGTAACGAGGTGCACCAAATTTTCTCTTTGTTTAATCAGATTCTTGAGTTCCATATTTAATTTTTCAATATAAACTCTCTGATCCGATTCTCTCTTTAAATTTCTGAAAAGAATAACGCTCAAGGCAACAAGTAAAGCGATGGTTAAAATTGTTAATAATCGATTGGTGGAGTTAGTAACAAAAAGCAATTGTCCGCCTATTAAAATTACCAGACCTACGACTAGATAATGAGTTCCGAGAATGCGTACTTTAAAGATATCAAGTTCAAAGACAGAATAAATAATAGCAATCAGAAATACTGGCAGGAGGAATAAACTATACAAGTTCATTTCATAATAACCCGTTACGGATGCGAGGTATTCGGTTATCCCAAAAATTGAAAGAAAAAGAAACATTGAACCAAGGACTATCAAATTGGACTTTGTTTTTTGCCAAGGAAGTTTATTAAAAAAAGGAGTAATGGTATACAGAAGGATGATAATCAAGATTATGCCTTCAATTGCTAACTTATATTGACCCAGGAAATCGTTATTGAAAGCCTCACAGACTGATTGGTTAAATCCTGTAACTGATCTTAGACTTATTGTTAACCAGAGAGCTGGGAGAGTTAAAGCAAAAAGCGCGATTTTCCACAATATTGATATATCTGATTTTTTAACGAACACCAGGGCAAAATATAGACCTAGTGCATAAAAGACTATTTCAAGGTAATCAAGAAATGACCAAGTTGCGTAAACCAGATGATAGTCATTTGAAGTCCAGACAATAACATCGCCAATGAGCCAAAGAGAGAACACAATGATAAAGGCAATGAATATTTTTGAAAAAAGACTAAACTTAGTTTTTATAAATACAAAAATCCCTAGAATTAATGATAAAACTACTGGGATAATGTGAGAATATCCGACAATAATTTTAATATTCGGATTGGCTTCTAGGGCAATAAGGCATGTATTTAGAATTTCTTCAATCATATTTATATTTTTGAAATTATTTTTTTTACTTTTGGTAAATGGTAGTACCAAAAGTTACTTTCTTCTAATTCTAATGGTTCTATTGGGACTATCAATGGTTTTACATTAGTTAAGTTAATAACTTTTTCTAAGGCTGGCAAAATCACGTTTTTGGTAAATTTGGCTTCAGCATTATTTTTTGATGTTAAAAAATTTTCAAACAAAATTCCAAAACAAGTATTTAATAAAAAAAAATTTAAATAAAATTCACTTGGTTTTTCATTATTACTTTTTTTATACCAATTTTCTTCATTAAAAAAATGAACATTGTTAATATTGTGTACAGAAAAAAGTTTCTTATGAAAATCAATCAATGATTCACCCCAGATTGTTTTTACTTCTTTTAATTTTTCCCCATTGTATTTATTGAAATCAACAATAGTGATATTTTCTATCATGTCATGACCATTTTGATCTTTACCATTCTGTATATGTAACCTACCCAACGAATGTTTAAAATCATTATTAGAAGTGAATTTATCATCATAATATTCAAAAAAAACAGGTTGCAAATTATTTTCTTTTGCGATGGATATAAATCTCCTACTTTCATGGTTTGGGGTGGCTAATTGGCGCGCCAGAATCGCGCATTTCTTTTTCTTAAAAATCTCTGGAATATTTCCTTTTAATAACTTCTCGACTTTTGCCAGAAGTTCTGGGTTTTTTCTGCGTTCATCCAAAAGTTGAAGCGCTTCGGAAAGAGGAGTATAAACAATCTGATTAAAAATATTTCGATCGTTCATTATTGTATTATAGTCTCCGATTTTAATCATTTTATTAGTTAGTTTCTGAAGACTCTAAAGAACTACAAAATTCTCCGATCTCCAAATTTTCAGTACATTCTATTAGCTCGCATTTTATGGTTCCAGTTTCACAAGCACTGGCGCAATCCTCATTCTCGCACATTTTAAAATCTCTTGCGTTTAGGCTGTATCTTTTGAAATCCGAAAGACCATTTGGTGGGCAATCATCCAAATTAGAACAATCACGTTGGAAACAAGTTTCTTTTGATGGATCGCAAGTAACTTCTACAATAAAATCATAATTTTTTTTATAATAAAAAAAGTAAAAAGTACAAAAGATTGTAATCAAACAACTAACGCCGATTAGCCACAAAAACCAGTTACTCTTTTCATCTTTCCCTTCGGGCATGAAGCTATTTTAGCATATTTATCAGAGAAACAATATGACACTTCCAAAAACCATAATTACAATTGCGATAATTTTAGGCAAGAGGATATGTTTTGTTAAATTTTCTTTTGCAATATTTGGGAAAAATTTTGTTCCAAGGATTGTTAAGATAAGCACTATGGCTGGTTGAAAACTACTCACCAGAAAGACCATTGTTACCGGAGCTAAAAGCAGAGCGAAATTAGTTAGGAGGTTTCCGGAAATCGACATTAACTCGCTGACTACATTCACCAAGAAAATTTTACGACCTCCCGTTCTATTCATCTCTATAAATTCAGCTCTATGTTTGGGGATAAATAAATAAATAAAAAGCCCGGTTATTCCAAGACCCAGATATTCCCAAAATGAAGAAATCCAGAAATTATTTTCCACCGTGACATATTTAAAAATAATTCCTGAAATAGCGATTATCAAACAAGCAAAAAGCATATAAAACATAAGTTTTACGTTAAGATTTTTTTTCTCCCCACTAAAATTTATAGAAATCAAAATTAAACCCAGAAAAATTATAATAGATCCGACAATTTGGTTGAAAGTTAAAGTTTCCCCAAGAAAAATGTCTCCCAAGATATATCCAAAGACGGGGACTGCCAGAAACCAGGGGACGACCGAAGATACGTTTTCTATTTCCAGCGCAAACAAGTATAAAATAATCCAAACAACGGTTAAACTTCCAGCCAGGAGGAGCAGAAGTTTATCAAAAGTGGGAATATCAAAAATGCCAGAGACACAGAACCAGATTAGAAAAGCAATAAAAATTCCAATAATGCTGGAAAAGATAACTAACCCTCCAGAGCTCTGTTCTTTTTCTTTCCGGGTATATCTGGAGATAAGATAATGATCAGCAATATTTACTATTGCCCATAAAAATGGAGCGCCTAAAGCTATAAAAAACCATTGCATATTCCAACATTATACCAATAAAAAATAAACTTGCTATGAAAATAGGGCGTGCTATTATGGAAGTGCGATGTTAGATAAGAAAAAAATTAAAGAAAAATTAGAAATAGAAAGAGATATTCTTTTTGAAGAATTGCGAGATATGGGTAAGTTTAATTCAGAAACGAGTGAGTGGGAGGCAACTCCAGAGGAGATAGATGCTCCACAGTCGGATCAGAATGATATGGCAGATCGGTTTGAGGATTTCGAGGCGAGAAGTTCTAAGATTAAAACCTTAGAATCTAGATTAAATAATATTTTAAAAGCGTTGAAGGGACTAAATAGAGAATCTTTCGGCAAGTGTGAAGTATGTAAGAAAGATATTGAAACGAAGCGTTCTCCAGAGTATATTCTGCGCAAACGCATCTCCTTAAAGGTAAAATTGTGACTATCGAAGTTGATATTACCAAAAAAACTTTGCACGCTTTTACGATTGTCGGACTGCCGGACAAGGCGGTGGATGAATCCAAAGATCGGATGAGTTCGGCGCTGAAGAATTCTGGTTTTAAGTCTCCTAAAAGTCAAAATCAAAAAATAGTTATATCGTTATCTCCGGCAGATCTAAAAAAAGAAGGTCCGTATTTTGATTTGGCAATCGCTCTTGCCTATTTACTTTCCGCCGAAGAAATAGATTTTGATCCAAAAGGAAAAATATTTCTCGGGGAATTGTCTCTTAATGGAGAACTTCAACCTATCAAAGGGGTACTTCCTTTGACCGAACAAGCCAGGCGACTTGGTTATAAAGAAATATTTGTGCCAGTGATGAATGCGCAAGAGGCTGCGCTGGTAAAGGGGATTACGGTCTATGGAGCGAAGAGTTTGAAAGAAGTTATTGATCATGTTTCCAAAATACATTATGATCGGAAAGGAAATCCAATTGAAAAAGAAACTTTAAAAATTTTACCACAAAAGCAGACAGAAATAATTCATAAAGATATAATTCACGACATAGATTTTTCTGATATTAGGGGACAAGAAAGCGCCAAAAGGGGATTGGAAATTGCCGCGGCGGGCGGGCATAATATTGCGCTTTCCGGGCCACCCGGGACAGGCAAAACTATGCTGGCGAGAGTATTTTCACACATCTTACCAGAGCTTTCAAATGATGATATTTTAGAAATTACCGGTATTCACTCTATTGTAGGATTACTTGAAGATACACTAGTGACAGAGCCACCATTTCGCGCGCCTCATCATACTGCAAGTTATGTCTCGATGATTGGAGGTGGATCAAATCCAAAACCGGGCGAAGTGACGTTGGCGCACAAGGGAGTGCTTTTCTTAGATGAATTTCCAGAATTTGAAAAAAGAGTTTTAGAGGCGCTTCGTCAGCCCCTCGAAGATAACATTGTTTCTATTTCCCGAGCGCGAGGGTCAGCAATTTTTCCATCCAATTTTATTTTAGTGGCGGCGATGAATCCTTGTCCTTGCGGGAATAAGGGGAATAAAGATAAAGTTTGTATTTGCAGACAAAATGATTTAGAAAGATACACGCGTCGTATTTCCGGACCGATTATTGACCGGATAGATTTATGGGTTACGGTCGGCAATGTGGATTACAAGAAATTGAGCGATGAAGTTGTCCGAAGCGAGAAAACACACGCTATCAAAGAGAGAGTAAAACAAGCGCGACTGATTCAGGAGAAAAGATTCCGAGCTTCCAAGCGAGGAATAAAAACCAATAGCGAGATGAATGTGAAAGATTTGGGAAATATGGTCAAACTTACTAAAGAGGTGAGAGATTTGCTTGATGACAGCGCCGAGCGTTTGGCTCTCTCTGCCCGCGCCTACCACCGAGTCATTAAAATCGCCCGCACGATAGCTGATCTAGAAAATTCGGAGAATGTGCAAGCAAATCATATTTTAGAGGCGATCCAATATCGGCCAAAGGTGAATAGTTAAGCAAAACCTCATATGATTAAGTGTACATGTTATTGCAATTTTTTCTGTATTATATATAATTCATTTATGCCTCAAGAATCCACACCATTTAATCCACAATCACAGGAGTCTGATATACCACCTTCACAGAAGAAAGGTATGACCAAGCACGAGATGGAGGCAAGATTGAGAGCCTTGGTTGTGATTGAAGCAGATAAACAAGCCAAAAAAGAAGCACTAGAAGAAGCGGCCCAAGCAATAAAAAACGCTATGGAGGCAGGGCAGGTCCCCGGAAGAGATCGGGGCGAACCTACGGGACCAATCAAGGAGCGAATTGTCGAACCCGGCAGAACACCAAGAAGTGGCACAGACGAAAGACACAAGCAAAAAGAAGGGCTCAAACTTCAGTTCAAGCCAGACCCAAACGAATCGGCTCATCTCAATTTGGATGTTTTCAGTCGCACCGGAAGCAGTTTGACCAATAACCAGTTACAGGACAAACTCGGCGCGTCAGGGATTGTGAGACTGCTCTATCTGCTAAATCCGAGAAAGAAAGAAGGAAAAATTGATAAAGAAGAAGTGGCTCGAGTAATCCGGGAAAATGCATTTGTAATCGGACCTGCGCTTCTAGAGGTGCAAGGCGCGACTACTGCGGAAGATGTAATCCACGAAATAAATTTAAAAAATTTACTGGCAAAAAAATTTGTAGACGGAGATGCGGGAGTAGAAAAGCTATGCGAACTAATAGAGCGAAATGTTAGATTCCCTGGCTGGCCAGCGGTTTCCAAAAACTGGAAGAAAATTTCAATCCTGGGGTCAGGAAGAGAAGCCATTCTCACACCCGAGTATGTTATGGATAAACTCGGTCCAGCCCTGATTAGCTCCACTGCTAAAATCAGGAATGAGGTAGCCGAGTATGAAAAAAAGAGCGAAGCTGTTAAAGCTCAGACGAAAAAAAATAAAGAAACTGAAGAAACGCAGAACGAAATGTTGCGGCGCACAGCCCAGACGGCAAAAAATATAATGACAAGGGTTCCGACCAGAATGCCCTTGGCTGGACAAATAGCAAAGTCAAAGGAAGCCAAAACTGACAAATGGAGATTTGCCATTCAAGGAAATACTGTCAGGTTTACACTTGGTGAAGAAACCATCAACTCAAAAATAGCAATGTGGAAAGGCATGGAATCTGTAGTCGACCCGAACGGTGAGAGGTTGATTGTGCAGGGAAATGTGGTTAGGCAACCAACTGAGACAGAATTGGAAATTCTTTCAAATATGTCTGTAAAGGGCAATAGACTAAGAGGAGGCGCTTAGAAAGTCGGATCTTCAATCAACTCTGTTCGGGTTAAAATATAATTATGTTACTCAGCGATCCAGTATAGATCGAAGGTTAATTTATAGCCTGCCCCGTACCAAGCTTTGCTTTGGTTCGGGGTTATCCACAGTTTACTTATTGACAGTGAACGAGCGTTCACTTATACTAAACACATGACCAAGTCGGGTCAAATTAGTAAAAAATAAATAAGTAAAATTATGTCCCAAACACAATATTTAAAAATGTTAGAGCGAGAAATAAATAAGATTAACAAAAGAATTGATCTAAAGATTCTCCAGGGTCAAGAATATAGAAGGGAAGCCAGAGATCACAAACTGCTTCTAAGAAAAGTTCGTTATCACACTAGACAAAGTTTTGGACAGAAAGTAATTCATTTCTTTTTTCAGAGAAATATCTATGCGTAACGAATATCAAACAAAACTAGAATCTTTCTATTCGCAAAATAAAAGAATGCCCACCTATTCGGAAATGATGAAACTTTTTGGTTTCAAATCTAAAAATGCTGTGTTTAAAGTGGTTGGAAAATTAACAGAAGCTGGATTAATAGCAAAAGATCATTTAGGTAGACTCATTCCCAATAAAACTTTTGGAGAAAATATTACCAGTGTTCCAATGCTCGGCTTTGTCACCGCTGGATTCCCAGCGACGGTGGAAGAAGAATTGGCCGAGACAGTAAATCTTGATGATATGTTAATTAAAAATAAACCGCTTACTTATATGTTAGAAGTGGATGGAGACTCGATGATTGACGCGCACATAGAAAAAGGGGATATGGTGCTCGTCGAGAAAGCCAATCAAGCGAAAGACGGGCAGATAGTAATTGCGGAAGTAGATGGGGAATTCACCATGAAGTATTTTCGCAAAGTTGGAGACAAAGTCTGGCTCGAACCGGCTAACAAAAATTACAAACCCATTTACCCAAAACATTCTTTAAATATTAATGCAGTTTTGAAGGCGGTGATTAGGAAGTATTAAAAGTAATTATTTGATATAATAAAGTAATGAACAAGACTCATAATAATAAATATTCCGTCGTGTCTTTGTTTTCAGGTTGTGGCGGGCTTGATCTTGGATTTAAGGGTAATTTTTCTTCTTTAGGTAAAAAATATAATTCACGATCTTTTGAAATAAAATGGGCAAATGATTTTGATGAAAAAGCTTGCATCACTTTTGCTAAAAATTTCAGTGACCCTATTGTATGTGGGGATATTTTGCAAATTCTTAAGGGTAATTATCCGGATTTATTAAGTCCTAAAATGCCTCAAAAAGCAGACATTGTTTTGGGTGGTTTTCCTTGCCAAGAATTTAGTCTGGCGGGTAAACGTCGAGGGTTTAGAAGCAAAAGAGGGATTTTATATCAAAGTATGGTTGAAACAGTCAGTAGATTGCGGCCAGCTATTTTTGTGGCTGAAAATGTAAAAGGACTTTTAAGTATGGATAATGGTGAAGCAATAAAAACAATCGTTAAAGACTTTTCGGCTCTTGGTTATTCAGTTGTTTATAAATTACATCATGCTGCTGATTTTGGCGTTCCACAGAGTAGAGAGCGTGTGGTTATTGTTGGTACTGATAAAAAAAGAAATCTTCCAGCTTTTGAGTACCCGAAACAAACTCATTCCAAAGAAAACTGGATCAATTTAAAGCAAGCAATTGGGGATTTAGTAAATATACCAGAGGGAGCAATCCAGAATCATTACTGGTCTAAAGCTAAAATGTTTAAAGGGACGCAAGGTAATAGTATTGTTAGTAAAGATAAAATTGGTCCAACAATGAGAGCGGAACATCATGGTAATATTGAATTTCATTGGGATGAAAAAAGGCGTTTGTCTGCAAGAGAAGCGGCGCGAATTCAAACTTTTCCCGATGATTTTATTTTTTACCCATCAACATCCAGCGCATATAAGCAAATAGGAAATGCGGTGCCTCCAGTTTTAGGCTGGCATATTGCAGGAGCAGTTGAAAGGTTTCTTGATAAATATTTGGTATAATACCGCAAGGTATTTCCCCGCAGCTTGCTGCGGGTACCTTGTAGGAAAGTTTGAAAACCCTCGGTTTTCAAGTAAACTAGAGGCATGAGCCTAAAACGAACTCACCACAATATATATGAAACACACTATCACATCGTCTTTCCAGTTAAATACAGAAAAGCTCTTTTGCAAAACGAGATCCCGCTCGCTATTGCAAAAATTGCAGAGGAAATTGCCATCCGTTATGACATTGAATTCGAAAAGATCGGATATGACCAAGACCACATTCATATACTTTGCAACTTTCCTCCGAAACACAGTGGTTCAGATGTGGTCAGAATTTTCAAAAGCATCACAGGCAGAGAATTATTCAAGCAATTTCCTCTGCTCAAGAAAGAACTCTGGGGAGGAGAATTCTGGAGCGATGGATTTTACTTTGCCACAGTATCCGAGCGGGGAGATTGGAAATCGGTCGAACGATATGTCGCCAACCAAGGAAAGACGATGGCGACACCTTATCAACTTAAACTACTCACCTAGCTCAGGCCTCCGGTCATACCCCGTCGGCTTGCTGCGGGGTAATTGATTTATGTATGTCTAATTATTTAAAACAATTATTTTCCGATGGAAAAATAATTCAAAAAGTAAAAGAGAGAATGCCTGAATTATTTCAGCTTGCGGAAGAGGATAGTTCCCGTGCTGGTAAATTAGGAATGGAAGTAGGTTCAGTCAGAGAAAGAATTATCATAGCACTTTTAATTTATAAATTGGGAAAGAAAAGAAGTTAAATATAATATTTATGGTCGTTGGGTTGAACTATGGAGAAAATAAAAACATGAAATCCAATAATAAAACTAAGCGAAAACAAGAATTTTTTCCCATCACGAGTGTTTGTCGTGATGATTTAGAAAGTATTGGTTTTGATACGAAAAATGTAGATATATGTTAAAATATATAGGAAATTTAATTGCGAGAGGTTTTACAAGCGGGTATTATCCATATTGGAGATTATTTTTAACTAATGTTTGTCATGATGAATTAAGTGAATTAACCTTAAAACATATTTCTGAATCTGTCGCTGATGGTTATATAGAGGGTGAAATTGTTGAAAATCATCCGAATTATGTTTATACAGGATGGTGGAGATTGCAAATTTGAAAAATTTTATCTTGTTACAAAGTTATAAAATATGACTACCACAAAATCAAAACAAATGACGACTGGTAAATCCTTTGAATACGCCCTCCT
>Ga0076010_104_pt1 | contig 20667 bp, 21 predicted proteins | sample RifGroB1_FD_68073 | JGI IMG/M metagenome (GOLD analysis project Ga0076010, IMG submission 68073) | Parcubacteria bacterium GW2011_GWB1_36_5 | reverse complement strand
GTGATGAACAAAGAAGTGAGAAAACTAGCTCGTTTACAAGCAAAACAGACCAATACAGACCAAACAGTAAAGGGTGGCTTCGCCACCCTAAACAGACAGCAGTAGACAAAACCCTTTTTAAAAGGCACTGTATACTAACCGTTATCTTACTGAGTGGTGCATTTCCAAGTAGAATGTGGGTGGTATTAGTATAAAACAGATTTGGTCCGAGTAAATGATATATTATATTTTAGCAAACTTAACATATACGGACATATCAATCTATGTCAAGTTATAGTGTTCTCGATGATAAGTTCTTAGAACCGGTTTGTACACAAATCCGTCAAATTTAAGGAACTGTTTATGCCTATGAATTATCTGTAGTAATTTGTTTTCCCAAAAACACAGCCCACCAATTTGATGGGCTTTTTGTGTTTTTTTCTTCAGTATTTCCTTATGGAAGTACTGTCCATTGGTTATTTAAGCCAAAACCTGGCGAACCAAGTTTGCTAAATAATCCACTATATCCTCCAGCTTTGTCGTTCCACACCTCCTGAACTATTTCATACTGTCCCCACAGGGAACTGCCTGGACCTGTCCATACTATTTTTACGAAATCCGTAAAGTGTTGGACCTTTCCGTTTTCATCAGTATATTCTCCGGTGTAGTGATTGGTTAGCCATCCCTTACTAACACCATCTGTTAGCTGACCATCAACCAATCCTCTGTCAAGCTTGCCATCTCTATCGCAGTCTACATTAGCAATCCACGCATCGCTCCATTGCATTATTAGCTTATCTCCTGAAGTAACCAACTCGTCTGGTCTGGAATAATTATCATAATATCCACTAAACATATGAGCTTGGTAGTTATAGCCATATTTGTCAAATCCAACCGTTATAGGATTTCCTTTGGCGTCTGTAATAGTTCCTCCTTGGATAGTGGCACAAGCTTCAGCAGGTTTTGCGGCCATAACTGGAGAAGATACTAATCCGAATAATATTGCTATTGCAACTAGGGAAAAGATTTTTTTCATATTTTTCACCACCTTCCTTTGTTTATTTATTAAGCTTACTTTTTCAGTATAACAATAATTTGAATAGGCTTGTGTTAACATATTGAATCTGTATAGATATATCAATCTATATTAGGTTATTGGGTTCTTGAGGATGAGATCTTGGAACCGCTTTGTGCTCAGATTAGTTCTATGAGATCGGTATTTTATTATCGTTATAATTAAGAGATGGACGGATCTTCGGTAATAGCCTTTGATGAGAGTAGGAAAAATATAGTATTGGTAAAAAGACGGGACATTCCTATTTGGGTAATTCCGGGAGGTGGTGTGGAGAAAGGCGAGACTCAGGACCAGGCAGGCATTCGAGAGACGAAGGAAGAAAGTGGATTTGACATCAAAATTATCAGAAAAATAGCTGAGTATACCCACATTGGAAGTAATAAGAAAAACCATTTATTTGAGGCGGTTATTATTGGGGGAAAAGCAAGAATAAATAGTGAGGCTAAAGATGTAAAACTTTTTGATCTAAACAAGTTACCGGAACCAAGACATCCACACTTAGATAGTTGGATTAGAGATATGCAGAGGAGCTCGAAAGTGGTTATCAAAAGAGAAATTCAGGGTTTCACCATCAAGCAGTCTCTAAAACAAATTCACAAACATCCAATAATGGTAATTAGATTTATCCTAACTCAGTTTGGAATTAGGATTAATACCTAATATCTGAATTGTTCTGGTAATGGTCTTTCACAGCAAAATATAGAGTCAAATTTCAATCAAAAATTGGAAGAACATACTGCCTGGCTCTCTCCGAGTGGTTTAGTTAGTTAAGATTTTTCTGCAGGAACCAGTCGAGTTGCATCATTGTTTGAAAGACTATGGCAAATTCTGGATCATCTAGATCACTTTTTTCACTTTCTACCATCTGCAAAAACTTATTTTTATTTATTACTCCCATCTTAGCTAGAGCTGAATTTTCCAATATTTCCAAAACAAGTTTTTTCTGTTTTTTTGCAAATCCAAGAAAGGCCGCTTCTCTACCGTATTTCTTGACAAACATTTCTTTTGGAAAGACCTCTGGTAGGTTTTGCAAAACCGTGAGTTTCCTATCTTGTTTTTTACCCTTAATTGATTCTGGCATTCGCCTTGCGAAAGCGATAAGTCGTGTGTCAAAAAATGGATTCATCATCCAAATATCTTTTTCCCAGACTCTCCAAAAAGTATTCTCGGTGGGAATTGCTGAAGATATGGGGACAATCATGGGGTATTCGGCTCTAGAATTGAAGCGATCCTTTCCTAGTGCAAAATCTACAGTTTCTTTAGTAAATAATCGTTCAAGTCCAAGCTTCTTAAAATACATTACGTTGACAAAAAAACTGTTTTGACCCGGAAAAGTTTCAGGTAGATCCATCTCGGAGGCTGAATATGATTCATCACCGCCTTCGCCGGTAAATTGCACTTTTACATTTTTACCTTCTAAAATCCTGATATAGTTTTCGAACCCTGTAACCGCAATCTGAAAAGGATCGTTTTTATTCCAAGCGGTCGAAAGGTCTGCTTCAAATAGATCAAATTTTGTAGTATCAACTGTTTCCAGTTTTATGCCATGAAGCTGCGCAAACCCGTTCATAATGTTTATGTCTGTTTCTTCCCTCGTTACATCAGATACTTTTGAGTTACAGACCAACCGGTCTCCTAATATTTTATTCAGAGAATAGGCTACCAAAGTGCAATCAAATCCGGAGGATAGATCGCATGTAGTCTTTTTGTCTAGTATTTTTTCTGCTCTATCAGCTACGACTTGAAGCATCGTCTTTTCCCAATCTTCTGCAAAGGCAATTTCATCAGTGTACAGTTCTCCTGTGTTTTCCAAAAATCCCGGTAAGTCCACTAGTGACTCAATCTTCAATTTTTTGTTATCAAGGTCTATGTCTACAACACAGCCTGGTGGAATAACCTTGATTTCCTCAAATAGAGTTTTTTCTGTAGCATGCCACTCCCATAGGAGCCAAGTAATAAGTCCATCAAGATTTACATTTAATTTTGTATTCTTCTTTACCTCTTCAGTGACTTTGGTGAATTGGGTAGATACTACCAGGTGTCCGTTCAAATATGAAAAAAAACAGGGTATGGAGTTTGATTGATCTAGTACTATACGAAGTCGGTTTTTCTTTTTTTCAAGATAAAACAAAAGAAAATCAGAGTTACTATTTACAAGCTTGCTCAGGTTATTACCGGCAAATAAACCAGGTAAGTTATCAGGCTCCACAAGTCCATCATAATTAGCAAAGTAGCCAGTTAGAATATTACCTTCATTCCTGTAATCAATTTTTCCTGGAAAAGATCTCTCAGGCAGGCCATACTCTAAATTAAAATCTTGGAAATAACTATCCAAAAATATTTGTTTAATCACCTGTTTCCAATATTCCCTTATTAAATAGATCTGAAACTATTATTTCTGCCTCTTTCGCGTCGATATGTAATTTGAGCACCATAGATTCAATATTTTCCGAGCTCAAACCATCAGAATCGGAAATGTATTTTAATATTGAATATTCCTTCGGCCGTATGGACATAAGCTTGTCAGTTTTATGGTCATAGGCCACTGTGCTATATCCCCTCTTTTTATCCTGATCTAGCAAAACCACACTTAATTTGTTTACTACATACTTCATCCAGAAATTTTTTATGAATTTCTTTTTGTAGGACTAGCATCACTTCCACCATTTTTTCCTCTCGATACCTCAGTGAAGTTACCAAGAACTTCAGCAATTGGCTCTTTCACTACAACTTCCGGGGATTTAACAACTTCTACCGTCTCATTTTCATTTTTCATTTTTTTGAAAAACTAATAATGGATGCATTCTACATCATTTGTATATAAATATGTAATATTTAAACATAATTTGATATATCAATCTATATCAGATTATTGGGTGGGCGACGGGAAATAATATTGACGGGACTCCTCAAAATAATTTCCTGCTGAAAAATTTTTAAGACCCGACCCGCAGAGATCGTTACGAGCTCTGCTCCGTCACTCGAGTCCCGTAAAAATTATCCAAATAAAAATCTCCCGACAAGCGAGAGACTTTATTTGGGGTGGATTACGGGATATATAACTTTGACGGGACTCGCCTTCGGTAAACTTCTTTGAAATTTCCTCAGGACCGGGCTCGCTGAAACCGTTACGGGTTCAGCTCCGCCAAATTCTCATCTAGTTTATGACATAGAGACTTATTCAAGTGAGTAGTAGCTTAGTGATTCAATGAGAAATTTTTTTATAGATAAATAGTTCTCTTTTGATAAATCTTTTGCCTTAAGTAGCTTGAAATTGTTGTACTTTCTCTCGATAAAGCTCAAGAAATCCTCAATCGCTTCTTTTGGTTGAATACTTTTTTCACCATAGATCATAAATGCCCTGACAATGGATAATTTAGAAAATATAGCCATTCTATCCGCTTCATTAATAATAATTTCGTCTTTGTTCACTGTGTCGCCGTTTAAGCTTTTTATTAAGCGACAAACATCATCAATTTTATTTTTTGGAAAGCTCTCAACTTTGTTTAAAATGCTACTTGTTATTTCTGCACCATCTACTCCTTCGTTTTTTCCACTTAGATTCGATACGTCGTGGAACAGAGCAGCAGTGAATAGAATATCCTCATCACCATTTTCAAATTTTAATATTTGTTGAGTATTTTTTAATACTTCTAATGCATGACCAAAATCGTGAAAGCGTGTATTGTTCGACAGAGCTTTATTGGCTGCTTTTATTAGGATAGCTAACAAATCTTTGTTCATGAACTCATTATATCAATCTCAATCTCTGAGTTAGGATGGGACTCCTCTTAGTAAAATTCAGTAGAATTTTCTTCGAGACCCGCCTCACTGGGTTCGTTACGAAACCGGTTCCGACTTTCGAGTTCCGCAGGATTATCCAAAAAAAATCTCCTGACAAGCGAGAGATTTTATTTGGGAGGTGTTATAACGAAGTTCGGACCTATTTTCAACAAAACTTCTAGTTATTGGCTCACCGCTCGGCATAATTGCCTCGCGGTTCGCCAACCCCGCCGGACTTTATCCGCCTATGGCGGAGGCGGGGTATTACTGGTCGCGCGACACCTCACCTCCAACTGCGGTTGTCGGTGAGGAATACGAATCGGTATCCCTCCTCGACGTCATTGCGAGTTTCGATATTTCGAACCGAAGCAATCTCACTCCACTGACATTCGGTCGGGATGATTTGCCTTCGGCAAAGTGCCAACTTCGTTGCCACATCTATATATTCGCCACAAGATCACATCCAGTGATTATGGCGAAGCTTTCTCAAATATGGCTCAAATTAACAATTTCGCCATAAAATATCAGCTAGTTAGGAGAATATTTTACTAGCTGATATTCCAGAATTGAGACAGCATTGGCCTGTCGGCCAAAGTGCCTGCTTCGCAGGCACGTATAGGTTTCTCCATATCAACTTATAGTATAATACTAAAATGAGATTCGAGACAAATGAGATAGTATCACAGGCGGAGGATAGCCTTAAGAGAGATCTAATTTTCCAAGTGGAAAACAAATTAGGTGTGCGTAATATTGTAATGACTGTAAATGACGGACAAAAGGATTTTGTCATTAAGGCAGGCTTAGACACGGAGACAGATCTTCTTGCCCTAAATTTGTTGGATAAAATTGATTTTGCTGCTCCAAAAGTTGAAACGTATACAAACCTAGGCAATGATGTTACTGGCTACGGTTTAATAGTCATGTCGAAGTTGAACGGAGAAAAGATTAGGTATCTCCCCTTGGATAAAAGACCCCATTTAGTTTCTCAAATAATAGACGAATTGGAAAAATTAAAGTTGTGTAAGAGTGAAAATGGTGCTGGAACACTAACAGAGGTCAATGCAGGAATGGGTACAACATGGAAAGAATATTTGGGGATGATTACAAATCAAGCAGTATCAGAACTTCAAATGTCAAATATGTCAGACATCTATGATACTAATTGGAAGGTAATATCTAGAGCGATTGAAATTATTAAATCTGGTATTGAAGGATTATCTGAGGAGTTAGACATAAGTCTTTTGCATAACGATATAAATCTAGCAAATTGTCTCGCAATGGATGACAAATTTGTCGGAATCGTTGATTGGAGCGATGCAATATATGGTGACTCGCTATATGATTTATCTCGATTTAGAATGAATTTGGCACAGTCAAAAGACGAATCAAGCCTAAAGATTTACGAACAAAAAATAAAAATGAACTCCGAGGAAAAAGGTAGAGAAAAACTGTACTACTTATGTAGACTTGTTGAATATCTGGGGATTTATCGAAAATATAGGAATGACTTTTGGTTCAACAGAAACATTGAACTGTTATTGGACGAGATTGGGTACCAGGCATAATAATGCTAAAATATATACATGAACACTGAGTTTACAAACATTGCCGGTAATATCTTAGATAGTATTAAGCAATCCAAAAAAATTCTACTACATTGCCATCCATTCCCAGATCCCGATAGTATTGGTTCCGTTTTATCAATGGAAGCCGTCTTGACAAAAATGGGAAAAGAAGTCACGTGTATCATTGGTGATTCACAATATCCAGAATATTTAACTTCCCTACCAAACCACGATAGGATACAACTAAAAAATTACTCAGAAATCGATCCTAAGGAATTTAATTTGTTTATTATCTTAGACAGTTCCTCTCTAACTCAAATTTCACAAAAAAAAGAGGTTATTTTCCCAGATACACTGAAAACAATCGTTATTGATCATCATAAAACAAATTCCCAGTTTGGAAACATTAATTTTGTTGATTCCGGCAGTTCTTCAACTTCTGAAATACTTTTTAAACTTTTCGACGCCTGGGGTATTGAAATTGATCGTAATATCGCCATCTGTTTATTACTAGGAATTTTCGCGGACACTGGAGGCTTTAGGTATCCAAATGCCACGCCAGAAACGCTTCACATTGTCTCAGAACTTTCAGCAATTTATCCAGATTATCATAAATTTGTTTTTGATCTTGAAAATAACAAAAAACCAATAGAGCTTGAAATGTTGGGTCTAGCCTTATCTAATATTCATGAATATTATTCCAGTCAGGTGGTTTTTTCTGTTATTAGTAATGAAGACTTGAGGAGTAGAAATATTTCAAAAGAAGACTCCATGGAAGGGCTAATAGGTAACACTCTTAGGTCAGTGAGTGGATGGACTTTAGTCGCAAGTTTAGTAGAGGCAGAACCTGATATTGTGACTGTAAGTTTGAGGACACGAGATGAAAAAAGATATGACGTTAGTAAAATTGCCAAATCAATAGGTGAAAATGGAGGAGGACATACGGGAGCGGCTGGCACTACAATTCACAAGCCTCTTGGGGAAGCAATTACCTCTCTACTCGGCGTGATATCTGAATTTTATCCTGAGCTAAAATAATTTTATACATTTAGGATCTGAGCATTACTTGCGAGTATCCACCCTTAAGCCTATCCCTAAATACAAGTAATCCGTTGTGTTCGTAAATCTCCAAAGTATCATCACGTTTTCCAGCTTTACAGACCAATATTTTTCTCATTACAACAGGATCGGTCTCAAGAGTTAAACCGCCTAACGAACAAAGTGCCTGAATTTTGGGGTTACCAGAATCTGCGGTACACCAAACATTATAATTATTTTTAGCCAGGTTAGCAAAAATATTTATCCAACCATAACCTCTTCTTGCTGAGCAGACATACACTCTCTCTCCGTCCATCAGACAACATGAAACAATTTTGCCACCCATTTTTTCGAATATGACAGAATTAATCCTTTCAGGAAACTCTTTTGAGGAATCATATTTCTTCCCAAAAGAAGATCTAATTAGGTCGACTATTTCATCCTTATCTTTTGGTAATAATTGTTCTACGGTTTGGGTATAGTAGTTATCGCCTGAAACAGACAATTTAGACTTCTTGTGTGTAAAACTATCGAACAATTCTCTAGTAGTATCTGATAAATCAAAATGGGAAAGTGCTTCCTCAGAGTTTAAATTCCCACAAATCGATTCAAGCTTATATGCCATTTTAGGGTTTTCTGTAAAGTATTTGATTACTTTTGGAATATTACCCTTTATTATTTGTTCTGTTTCTTGAGGAATGACGATATCAGGTATTCTAGATATTTGTTTTAGGGCGTTTACTACAATTAAGGGGTCCGTATTAGCACTTTCCGTGTTACAAAAATATAGTTTTTTATCCTGAATATCTTTTATGATTACAGGATTTTCAATCTTTCTTGTATTGGCATTATAAACACAACAACTAAAGTTGACATCACCCATACTAATCAATGTTTGTAAATCAGTTCTGGTTATTTCTGTTAGGTGGATATCAAGACCGTTTATTTCTACCCCAACAACTCCATTAAATGTGCTCACATAATATTGGCCTTCTGACGTATGGTAATCCAGACTCTTCTCAAACCCATTCTCTTCCAGTTTTTTGATTATCTCAGAAATAGGCATTTGAATTTTAAAATCTAAGTCGTTTATTTTTTTGCCCCAAATAAGATCTCGGACAGCTCCTCCGACTAGGAAGACTTCAGTATCAAACATACTTGTTATTTCTTCAATTTGAGGATATCTCTGAATTTCTTTTTCTAACTCAAAGACGTTTACTGCCTCGAGCACGTTATTTGGAAATTCCAAGTAACGATCAATTCCGTAGTTGTGTAGTGCTTTGAGAATTTCAGTTCTTTTTTCGTTGTCCATGGTGACAATATGCCAAAGATAGTCATCTAAGTTTTTATTGTCTCTTAGCAAATGAGCGTTTCTCAGAGCACTCGCAAGAGTTTTCTCTTCGATAGTAAAATCAAGCTCGGAAGCTAATCTAAATATCCGTAAAATTCTGGAAGGATCACTACACAGCTTTAAATCCGGATCCATAACTTTAATTTCTTTCTTGGTAAGGGATTCAATTGCACCAAAATAGTCGAAAATCTCACCCTCATCACTCAAAACTAGTGCTGAAATATCAATATCCGTCTGTGAGAGCTTTTCACGAATATCTTTAGCTGCAGTTAGATCATAGTCTGTTGATCCGATTTTGAGTCTTATGGTTGCCACACTATCCCAACGATCCACGACCAAATCCGGAAAATCCGCCTCAATTTGATCAAGATTAAAGTCACCAATAAAGTCATAATCAGATTCTGAGGTGATAGTTCCAAGCAATAAATTCCTAACAGCACCACCAGACATATATACCGGTACACGCCTCCCCGTAAGCATTTTTGCTATTTCAAAGGCAGTTTTTGTGTGTTCAACGAAGAATTCTCGAGATTCAGAGCCCAGAAATACCGGTTCAATACTTTGTCGCTTTTCGAGTTCAGACATAGGTTATGAAAATATGGGTTTCATAAATTTAGCACAAATTATATCACGGAGGCCAAATCTTACAAGCCTATAGTTGAATTTCCTGTGTTAGAATGCTAAAATATGCCCTAATCATGCCCAAAGAAACACTTAGAACAAATTATGAGATCGGAGAACGTGTCAAAAAAACTGTGCTAGCAGTCAATGGACTCAGTATTACCAAAGGAGATAAACTGATTTTTGACAATATCAGCTTCAATGTCGGTGAAAATGAGCACGTTGCCCTTGTCGGACCTAATGGTGCAGGAAAGACTACCTTTTTGGAAACTCTGACTGGTGATGAAATTCCAGATAGAGGAACAATTCTCATCCCTAACGGAACAAGCGTCGCGTATGTACCGCAGTCAATCGAGAACATATTTTCCAACGCACAAGACAGAACGATCATCGAATATTTTTATAAAGCAAGAGGCTTGGACGGCATCCAGGCTAGAATGAAGGAATTGGAGATTTTGTTTGGAGATGTCAACAACCAAAAAGAAGAGCTGATAAATGAGTATGGTGCGTTGCAGACGCAATTCGAACAACTTGGAGGATATACGGTGGAAAATGATGCATTATCAGTCATGAAAGGAATTGGATTTGGAGATCAGGTAGATTTAAATACCTCCATCTTTAATCTTAGTGGCGGAGAAAAGACAAAGCTTTTCTTAGCTCAATCCCTTTTATCAGAATCAGACCTGCTCTTGCTTGACGAACCATCAAACCATCTAGATCAAGAGTCTGTTACATGGTTAAGCACATATCTAAAAAACTATAAGGGAGCACTAATTATAATTTCACACAAACCTGATTTTATTGATCCAATAGTAGAGAAAGTAATTGAACTTGATAATCAAAAAGTAAGTATTTATCAAGGTAATTACACTGAATATACCTCTAAAAAAAATAAGCGAGAGGCCGAAGAAACTAAAAAAGAAAAACGACAAGATGCGGAAGTTGCAAGGTTAACCGAGGTCGTAAATCGCCTTAGAGCCGGGGATAGAGCCAAAACATCTAAAGACCGACAAGGGAAACTTGAAAAAATTACTGAGGGCAGACCAGGTAAAAAAACAAAAAGAAAAAACGTACGGGCTGTCTTTGAGATTGGTTCTCAAAGTGGACTGGAAATACTTGAGACTTCAGGTTTGCAAAAAAATTATGGTGAAGTTAAATTAGATTATTCAAACATCGATATTAAACTTCAAAGAGGTGAAAAGATTGCAATTGTAGGACAGGTGGGAGTAGGAAAAAGTACACTCCTAAAGATCGTCGCTGGAATAATCACTCCTGATTTTGGATCGTTTAAGTTTGGTCACAATATTAATATTGGTTACTATTCTCAAGAAATGGAGAGTTTGGATCCCGACAGAACTGTTTTGGAAGAAATATTTACCATCTCATCTGGTGAAAACGAACAACAAATGAGAGCGATTCTAGGATCTTTTATGTTCTTAAATGATGACGTATTCAAAAAGGTTGGCGTGTTAAGTTATGGTGAAAGAAGTAGGCTTATGCTGGCAAAATTAGCGCTAAAAAAACACAACTTCCTAATACTGGACGAGCCTTCCAACCACCTTGATGTAGAAACTCGAAATATGTTAGCTGAGAAACTAAAAGGTTATCAGGGTTCAATTTTGCTTGTTTCTCACGACGAAGAGTTTATGAAAAAAGTTGGACTCACTCGTGTCATCAAACTCCCTGAAGGAAAAGTAGAATGGGTTGTTAGAGAACCAGTGACTACAAGCTAAGTATTTATCCTTATCCCAAACCTGGTCAAAATGAACCTAATTACCACAATGGGATGTTTGTGAATTTGTCTTAGCGCTTGCTTTATAGTTACTCCTTGAATTTCTCTTTTGATTACCCTTGTTGAATTTTTATTTAAGTCAGCCAACCATTCGTTTATCAGCGGATGTCTCATCTCTGGTAGGTTATCTGTATCAAAAAATTCAATAGCGCTCGCTTCACTATTAACCGTTGCTTTTCCTCCAACCGCTATCGCCTCAAACAAGTGATTCTTCTTACCACTTCCGATATGGGTATATTCAGCTACTTTTCTAATAATCTTAATATCAAAACCACTTTCTTCTTTTGCTTCCCGAATGACCGCTTTTCCTGGAGTTTCACCCGTTTCGATACCACCGCCAGGAATAACCCAGACAGGAACATCTCGTCTTTTGACTAGAAGTATTTTCTTCTTTGATTTATCAAATACAAATACCGAGGCTCCGTTCATGTTATTTAGAAAATTCTCGGATTACTTTTTCAGCATTTTTCCACTGATTGGGGAATACCAGACGAGCTTCAAGTTCATCTTTGGAGACCCACTTGACAGTTTTAATTCCATCTCCTGGTTTTACCTCATCCAATTTACCCATAAACCTAACCCAAAATTGAGTTAATTCGGTTCCTCTGAAATACTTCCCCTTATCCTTAAAAGTATTTTCAATCACCTCATCCGGCCATTCGTATTTATATGAATTTTTACTCTGTCCAACAATTTCAAACTTATCCGATATCAATTCTTCAATCAATTCTCTCTTAAGTGCCGGTTCTGGTGTTTCATCTCCATCAACTCCACCACCAGGAAAGCTCCATTGATTGTTCTGATAAGGTGTTTTGCTGACCAAAAGAAATAGTCCTTTGTCGTTTGTGACAATTCCCAACGTGCTTTGTCTGTAAGGAAGTTTCTCACGATTCATAAGTAATATTATACTCTCGTGCCTGATATAATCGACATTACATGATCCTCTACCTCATCCGTCACGGAAAAACTGATATCTACCTAGAAAATAAGAGACAATCACCGAGTACTCCCTTGGGTGAATTGGGAAGAAAACAAGCGAAAGCGATGGCAGAAAAAATGAATCTAACTAAGATTGACCATTTGTATTCCAGTGACTGGCCACGAGCTATGCAAACCGCTGAATATCTTTCAAAATCGTTGTCTTTAGAAATTAAAATCCATCCACATGTTCACGAAATTGAAAAACATCACCTACTAAATGACGTGGCTGACGATAGTGAGATAAATAAAAGATATTTAAAAGAGGGGATGGAAAATAAGGAAAATTTTGATTGGAAGTTTGATGGTCAAGGTGAATCACTAAACGACATTATCAACAGAGGACAAAAAGTAATTGCTTTTCTGGAAGAACAACATCCAAGTGACACTGTTGCAATTGTTTCTCACGGCATTTTTATCATGGTCTTGACTAGTTTGATTCTCTTAGGTAGAGATTGGGACAAAAAGACATTTCGTAAGTTGAGCTGGGCTCTAAAGGTTTCCAATGGAGGAATAAGTAGCTTTAAGTTTGATCCCCAAACAAAATGTTGGACAATGGCATGCTTTAACGACCATAGTCATTTAGAAAACGAATCATAATATGGATAAACTTCTTCCCGTCAAACCATTTCAAGAAACACTTCATGGTAGCTTCTGTGGTCCAGCCGTCATCAAGATGGTCTTGGATTATTATGGCATTGAAAAAACTGAGGCTGAAATTGCGGTAGTGGCCAATAAGAACGATGATCTTGGAATTAGTGATCAAGATATCAAAAGAGTTATTGAAAGTTTTGGCTTAAAGGTGGAAATTAAGAACCTTGCCATATTTGAAGATATTAAGTCAGTATTAGACAAAGATGCGCCTGTGATTGTTGATTGGATGACCAGAGGTAGAGCTGATTATGACGAAGATGATTTGGCAGACGGACATTATTCCGTTGTCGTTGGATTAGATGAGGAGAATATATATCTTCAAGACCCAGAAGTAGGTAGAATGAGAAAACTTCTCAAGGAAGATTTCATCCGTGTATGGTTTGACTTCACCTCAGATCATATTGAGAAATGGGAGGATATGGTTATTAGGCAAATGATATCAATCTATAAATAGGAGAATTTAGGTACTAAACGGTATAATTTACAAGATATGATTGTTTATTTTGTCAGACACGCAGAAAGATTAAAGGCGGGAGAAAGGTCTCCTGAATCACCACTAACAGAAAATGGTTTTAAACAAGCCGAACTTGTGGGAAAAAGAATCAATCTGGTTCAGATAGATGTTATATATTCAAGCTCCTATACCCGAGCCAAACAAACCGCAGAAGTTATTTCAAAAATAATCAATAAACCCATTGAACCTTGGGATCACCTAATTGAAGCTGATTCAGAAAAAGAAACTTTTGACGAACTCAACTCAAGATCAAAGGCAATTTTAGAGCACTTATTAAGCCACCACCGCAACGAATCGGTCTTGTGTGTATCTCACGCTTCGATGATCGAAATCATTATTGCCAAAATGGTTTTTGGAGAGAAACTCACAGCTGAAATTCTGGATGATATAAGAAAGCATTTTGGAACTACAAACACCGGCATTTCAATTTGTGAGTTCACTGAAAAAGACGGTTGGTCGTTAAAGACCTTTAATGATTCTAGTCACCTCTAAAACTAATTCGATCAAACAAGACGCTAACTTCGAGAAGATTTTCCGAAGCTATAGAATGAGAGTAGCAATCTCAAGCTGTGACTCGGGTAGGTTAGTATACTTGTAAACTTGGAATCCGAATTCTTTTGCCGAATGACAATTGGTTTTACTATCGTCTATTACCAACACTTCATCTTTTGATAATTCAGGAATCAGTTTCCGCGTTTCGACGAAAGCAGCTTCCCAAAACTTCTTGTCCGGCTTAGCTACTTTTAGCTCAGACGAATTAATTACCAGATCAGGTAAATCTTCAATCTTATATTTCAGCACTCCCTTTGTGACCGCACTTGAGTTATTTGTCGTAAAGACTACGAATATTCCCTTCGACTTATATTGATAAAATAGGTCTACTAGTGCATCATTCCTCATTTCCGATGAATAGAACTCCTTTGTAAATCTACTCCAAGTTTCCGGATCTATATTTACACTCTTTAGATATTCATCAATTTCATCCTCTGTTCGTTTGGCGGTCTGGATATATCTAAAAACTTTTGATGTCATTTCACGAGTCAAGCCATCCGACTTTTCAAATTTTTCTCCAATTTCTTTCGCCCCGTTCACTACAACTACACCACCTAAATCGACAAATAACGCTCTAGTATTCATAACTCAATTATAGTCTGAGTAAATTGATTTGAAAGTTAGGTGCCTGCTTGCTTCTCAGGAAAAAACGTGTAGTGGGTTAGAAAGAACATATGTGGCAGATGTATAATTAGAGTGCTAATGGATATACTAACAAAACCCTTAAATGCATATAGCTTTGAAGAGATTGAATCTTTTGTAACAGAAAAAATTCCAGAAGGTGATCAAATTGATTACAAACGAGAATTTCCTAAAGCATCTGATCTTTCAAGGTTAGTGGCTGCCTATTCAAATTTTTTGGGAGGAGTAATTATTGTCGGGGTTGAATGTGACCAAGATACTGGATTGCCAATAAATGCAGTTGGAATACCAAACGATCACCATGAAGAATTTGTTGCTCAAGTGATGGGTAATGTTTCCCCGATACCTAATTGGGAGTTCCATCAAACAAACGAAAAGAGTGGAAAAGTTATTTGTATCATAAGAGTGTTTGAGGGTGATGAGACTCCGTATCGACCTCACAATGATGGGAATATCTGGATGAAGGTTGGTAGTGTAAAAAAACCGGTTGAGATTGCTTCACCTGAAGCGACTGATTTGTTGTTCAGAAAAAGTGAACGAGCGGAAAACAGCAGAACAAATAACCGGAGTCGAGTAGATCTAAATTATCAGTCATTTTTGAAAAACGCAGAGAGTGAAAGAGTTAAGGAAAGAGAATCGGATATTGAAAGGGAGAGAATAAGAAGGACGACAATACAAGGCGGAGATACTCTTTCACCATACAATTCAAATATTATTAATTTTGCGGTCGGCGATAAGGCTGCAATGCTAAAAATATTGTTACAGCCATATTATCCACACGGTGATCTGTTGAGACCTTTAGATATTGAGCCAGTTATTCAAGATACAAGAACACGAAATAATATTCATCAATTTCCTTTGTATGACACCTGGAAATCAATGGGTGAAGGTATGATTTGTTTTGACTGGGATAGACATGATGGAGGAATTACCTGTCAACAGGTTTTTGCAAACGGGTTAGTATTTAACGCAATTGATGTTAGGAGGGATAACCATGGAAAATCAATCTCTCACCTAGCTTGGTATACTTCATCGCTTTATGTCACTCTTAAGGGAGCATCAAAAATATACGAGAAAATTGGTTATAAGGGTAGCGTTATCGGATCCATGCAGGTTGTTGGAGTCCGTGGACTTCAGATTTACCCCGTCATAGAAACAATGTTTCCGGACAACAATCAATCAGTTTTTGACGCTCAGTCGTGGAATATCGACACAGACACGCGAATTCTTGCCGATGATGCCAAACTGAAAGAACTTATTACAGAGCTCTCGAGGGATATTCACTGGAGTTTTGGATACAAGGATTTACAGAAAAAAATTACCGTTGATGTCCTTGAGAAAAAGGGATATATCACAGAGTCTTAGAGAAAAATAGTAACAGGTATGCCAAATAAGAACTTTACTAACGCAAAAAATCAAGAAAACTTGATATTGGAGCATTTACTAGTCCATAAAAATACAGTCGTTTACTGTAGACTTTAGATATGACTATAAAAATAGACACAACTAAGAGATTTTTAATTTTTACCACTATCATCATTGCAATAGCGGTTTCAATTCCTACCTTTAATAGATTTATACAAATAACAAAAACAAATAATCAAAAAGAAGACAAAGCTGTCTTTTATGATAAACAAAGGAATCAGACAATAAATAACATTTTATCTGTTACTAGCCTTAAATTTGTTGGTCGTGATGAGGCGGATGTCATAGTCTCTGTCCCCCAAACCCATACAGTAAAAAGAATATTGATCTCTGACTGCCAAGGTGGTGTACTACCAAGTCAATATATAACTATTACAAATGACAATCTGGCCACCTTTAAGATAAAGAAACCACATTGTGAATCTGGTTTTCCCTGCATCTCAAATATCCAGATCTACGCTTCACAGTTTTTGAGTAAACAGGAGGCATATGATTTATGGGATAGAGAGAAAGCAAACTTGTCAGACGAGGCTCATATGCTATTTAATAATGAAAATAGTATCTATCTATATGACAAAAATAGGTATATTTCCGAGTCCCGCTATGCAAATCAAAACCCTTCTGGGTTTTGTATTAATAAAAAAGAAATATCAGTTGCTCCGGGTAAATCAGCCGGTGGAAATATCTCACCGGAATTCTTTATCGGAAGCAATCTCAGTCTAGTATTAAAAATAAACTGGCAGAAGCAAAACTATTGCTATCAGTTCTCCGGAGGATATGGAGACACCGATACGAACACTTGCTTATCGTTTAAGGATCCGAATAGTGTGGAATAGAATTGATATTTCCTAATTAATATATAGATATCTATAATAGAAAATCAGTTAATGAAAAATAATCTAATCTCAACACCCAAGATTTTGTTAATTACTTCGTTAATCATACTATCTACGATTGGACTAACGCTATTAGTTCAAAAATATATTCCAAAAATCAAAACGACGCTAACGCGAGAAGTTTCAAAACAGTCTCTCAAAAATAATGAACCGGAAGTCCTCGAATCACCTAAATATTTACTTGAGGTCACAAAAAAAGCTGAATACATTTTAGGTCCATGTTTTTCGATGGCAGTCAAAATTAACAACATCTCGGTAGAGCCTTTTATAACTGACGTTGGTTTTGATAATTGTGAGTTCGTGGATAGTAGTGGGTCCAAATATACTAGCAGTCTGGACATTAGTTCTCATTTATCCAAAGGATTGCTCCCAGGAGAAACATCACAGTTCCTGTTTGAAAGCAGTAGTACTTGCGGTAGAAGCATTACAAGTGGTACCGGAAAATCAATATCTCTAAGTCCTAGCACTGCAGGTGTTAGTCGGCTTCCAGAAGATTGCGAATACGATAAAGAGGGAAACAACATCTGCAAACCAATTAAGGGCTTAAAGATTCTTAGATGTGATGCATTAATAGCGACAGACGGACAGGGAACAACATCTCGTGATAGCTCAATATTTGAACCCTCGAGTGTTAGTTTCCCACAATAGCGGAATTTATCCAAAATATTATCCTGTAATAATTTGGTTTTGCGTTGGCGGTTCTTTTTGCACCACTGCGGTGGTGCCGTTCGAGCCGATGTTTACGCAGGCGGGGTTGGCGAACCGCGAGGCAAGTTTTGCCGAGCGAATAACTAGAAGTTTTGTTGAAAATAGGTCCGAACTTCGTTATAACACCTCACCTCAAAGAAGTTTCGCCCAGATTTCTGGGATATCGCCCGTGCGCCCACCCACGCACGGAGCGATGCTCAGGGCTTTTAAGTTGCTGTACTTTCAAAAAGAAAAAGAACCGCCAACGCAAAACGGGGGACAAGACTAGGTTTGTCTTCGATGTACTCTTTCGGGAAATATATGGTTAAATGAATGTAGAGTGAAATACATATTGTATTGTCGAAAGAGTACCGATGAAAAAGACAAACAAGTCTTGTCCATTGAAGCGCAGATTGCTGAACTACAAGAATTCGCCACAAGGGAAAGACTTGAGATAGTCGCCACTTTCTCCGAATCAAGAACTGCCAAAAGTCCAGGCAGACCCATTTTCAAAGAAGTTTTAACTAAGATCGAAAGTGGCGAATCCGACGCCATTCTAAGTTGGCATCCCGATAGACTTGCTCGCAATTCTATCGATGGTGGATACCTTATCTATCTTCTCGACACAGGCAAACTCCTTGACCTCAAGTTTCCTTCCTTCTGGTTTGATAATACTCCGCAAGGAAAGTTCATGCTCAACCTTGCTTTCGGTCAAAGTAAATACTATGTCGACAACCTAAGTGAAAATGTCAAAAGAGGTCTCCGCCAAAAGATCAGAAATGGCGTCTGGCCATCTCAAGCTCCTTATGGCTACCTCAACAATAAATTAACTAAAGGTATCGAAGTAGACCCAGAAAAATCCAAAGTCGTGAGGAAAGCCTTCGAAACCTTCGCCAAAGAAAAAGTTTCGTTTACCGATGTTTCACTTATTTTAGTCAAAGGCGGAATTCACAAAAGAAGTGGTAAGCCAGTCGGCATTAGCCAAATCCACAAAATGCTCACAAACCAGTTCTACATCGGTATCATGAGTTACAATCACGAATATTTCGAAGGCAAACATGAGGTATTCATTTCGAGAAAACTCTTTAATACAGTAAAGAAGAAACTAGAACAAAAAGGTGTCTCGAAATTCAAATCTCATGACTTTGCTTTTTCTGGTCTCATGCGTTGTGGAGAGTGTGGCGCGTGTATTACGGCTGAGACTCATACCAAACACTACAAACACGGCGGAATACAAACCTTCAAATATTATCGTTGCACCAAAAAACTCAAATTCTGTTCTCAGCCGTATTTAGAAGAAACAAAATTAAAAGATCAGCTCATTGGTTTTGTTTCTTCTGCCACACTACCATACGCATGGAGAAAAAATTGGCTCAACTGGCTCGAGCGAGATAAAGTTCTGGATCAGCAATCTGCGGAATCCTCTTTAGTCAAACTCAAGTTTGATATTCAAACTATTGACGGCAAACTCAACCTCCTTTTGGATAGCTATCTTGACGGCACCATTGACTCTCAAACATACAAACAAAAGAAAAACGAATTGTTTACTCTCAAACTAAATTTAGAAAGCAAGATAGCCAAAATCAACGGCGGGGGTTCGAATTGGCTCGAACCAATGGAAGAATTTATTAATTGCGCCCTACAGGCGCAAAAAGTCGCGCGACCGGATACCCCTGGCGAAGAATTGCGATCCTTCGCCAAAAACATCGGCTTGTATTATGACCCCATGAAGAGAACAGTGAAGATACAATAATACCGGAGAGCCAGCTAGAGAATCGGTTTGGAACCCTGGTGTATGACACCGAGATGTCCACCGTTCGAGCATCTGGTTTTCTCCGGTATTACGGCTTTCATTTCCAGGTTGGGGATCATGCCCCACATAACCAACAAGCCTAAGCTAATAATATCAAAAGAGAAAACCTTTTGTGGATCTCCCTTTCTTTCTTCTCTTTCTCTTCTTTCTTTTAGGAGGAGTTAATAATTAGCCTTAGAAAAAGGAGAAAACATATGACTGTAGTTGGTATTGATGTGGCCAAAGACAGCTTGGTGGCTGCCAGGATTAGTAGTGGTGGTAGGTTAAAGGAAACTTTTACAATTGAAAACAAGAGTGAGGTGATTGAAGATTGTCTCGATCAATTACTGGTTAGTCATCCACGTCTCCTGGTGGCTTGTGAGGCCACCGGAGACTGTCACACTGCTCTGGCTAAATCATGTTTACAAAAACAGATTCCCTTTAGACTTCTTAATCCCATCATCACTAAACAGTTTACGAGAGCAACAGTAAGGAAAAAGAAAACCGATCTCTCAGACGCTTGGATCATCGCCAAACTGGCTCTTCAGGGAGAAGGAAGCAAGGTAAGCCTGGCTTCCTTCTGTCCTTCTAAGACCATCCACCGCACAGCTACTAAGCTCGTGAAGGTTAATCAGGCCGTTAAACTCATGGTCAAAAGATTTTCTTCTGTCCTACCAGAAGAATCGACTTTAATCACACAACTAAGCAAATGTGTTGAGATGTTGGATGAAACCGCCAGTGACTTTCGTCAAAAAGCCCGTGAGCAAACCGATCCAAGACTAGTCAAACTCCTCATGTCCCTTCCTGGTATCGGTGAGAGGACGGTAGTTACCCTCATTAACGAGATTGATGATATTCAAAGATTTAGTAATCCCAAATCCCTGGTTGCCTACGCCGGTCTGGATCCTCGAGTTAAGCAAAGTGGTACTAGTTTGAAACACAACACTCATATTACCAAGAGAGGTTCTCCTTACCTGAGACGGGATATTTTCATCTCCTCAGTCATTGCATGTCGGTGGGAATCTGAACTTAAGGAATACTACCTGAAAAAACGAGGTGAAGGCAAGAGACACAAAGAAGCCATTGTGGCCATTTCCAGAAAACTCCTTAACCGTGTCTATGCTGTTTGGAAACGGGGGACTCCGTACATTAGAAAACCAAATCCAATCATGTTAACCACTTGACTTCTGATTCCAGGTCTCGAACTACTTTTTGAAAGATAAACAACTTACTGGGGAATTAAAAAAGCCCTTCGCATCGCTCCGTGCGTGGGCGGGCGCACGGGCGATATCCCAGAAATCTGGGCGAAACTTCTTTGAGGTG
>Ga0076010_117_pt1 | contig 21559 bp, 25 predicted proteins | sample RifGroB1_FD_68073 | JGI IMG/M metagenome (GOLD analysis project Ga0076010, IMG submission 68073) | Parcubacteria bacterium GW2011_GWB1_36_5 | reverse complement strand
TAGAAATAATATCCAAATAGATGGATTTACGGAAAATATTATGCCGCTTGAACCGCTAGCTGATAAATGGCGGGCTTTTAATTGGCATGTGATAGAAGTGGGAGGGCATGATTTTAGAGCCTTAAATGAAGCAGTCGAAGAAGCGCAAGCAGTGTATGAAAAACCGACGGTTATAATCTCGCACAATATTCCAGGCAAAGGTGTGCACGAATTTGAGCGAGATTATAAATGGCATGGTTATGATCCAAATAATGGCAAGTCCAAAGAAGATTATGCGATGGCATTGAATGAACTGCGCACATTGGGTGGGCTATCCGAAAAGGTTTCGGACAGGGTTTAGTTTTGGCGGGGGAGGTGAATAAGAATGTCGTAGCTCTTTGCGCAGATTTAACAGAGTCCACCCAGATGAATTTTTTTAAAGAAAAGTTTCCAGAACGTTTTGTGGAAGTTGGGGTAGCAGAACAAAACTTAGTGACAGTTGCTTCCGGGATGGCGGCGATGGGAAAAATTCCTTTTTGTTCTTCTTATGCGATGTTTTCTCCGGGGAGAAATTGGGAACAGATCAGGACGACGATAGCTTATAATGATAGAAAAGTGGTGATAGTGGGATCACATGCGGGTGTCTCTGTTGGACCCGATGGTGGTACACATCAAGCACTCGAAGATATTGCTTTAATGCGAGTGATGCCTAATATGGATGTTTTTTCTCCTTGTGATGCATTGGAAGCAAAGAAGATAACGCTTGCTTTAGCAAACAGCAAGAGACCAGCTTATTTACGTCTGGCTCGTGAAAAGACGCCAATCATTACTACAGAGGAAACTCCTATGCAAATCGGTAAAGCGGAAATTTATTGGATACCTAATGTAGGGCTAGCGCAAGTAGGAATAATTGTTACGGGTGGACTGATGTATCGCGCGTTACTGGCGGCGAAAGAACTAGAAGCTGAAGGGATAAAAACTAAAGTAATGAATTTATCCAGCATTAAACCGCTTGATGTGGGCGCAATTGTTTCGCTTGCAAAAGAAACCAAAAGAATTGTTACTGTCGAAGAACACCAGGTTGCTGGTGGAATGGGTTCGGCTGTTGCAGAAGTTTTAGCAAAAGAATTTCCGACTGCTATTGAATTTATCGGAGTGCAAGATAAGTTTGGTCAATCTGGTACGCCAGACGAACTCGTGGAACATTACGGTATGGGGAAAAATTCTATCAAAGAAGCGGTTAGGAAAATTTTAATTAAAAAATTATAGAATGCAACTTTTTTTGGTACGGATTTTTTGAAGTTTAAAAAATCCTGAAGTTTGCTCGCCGTCGCTCGCAAAACCCCTTCAAAAGTTTATTTTATATTTTTCTGGCTTTATATTTTTCTGGCGCATTTTTGAGATATTCTTCAAGTTTGGGACGAGTTAAGAGTCCCTTTTGCGCGCCAATTTCTTGAACGACAGACATTGAATTTATCGGTCCCCAAGAAAATGCTTCTAAGGGGGATTTGTCTAAAGCTAGCGCAGCAGTAAAAGTAGAAGCAAAAGCATCTCCAGCGCCGGTGCGTTCAAATGGTGTAGCAATATCTGGATATATTGGAATATGCCAAAGCTCACTATTAAAATATAAGTAAGCTCCATTTGGACCATCGCTGATAGAAACCATTTTCGGACCTAAAGCCATTATGCCTTTGGCTAGAACTGAAATATCTTTACTTTTTATTTTTAAAATTATTTCCGCCTCTTCAACGTTGCAGAAAAAGATTTCTGTTCGGGCATAAATTTCTTTTAGTTTTTCGGTGCCGAGTTTTATTTGAAAAGTTCCAGGTTGAAAAGCAAGTTTTGTTTCCGGATTATCTTTTAAATACTGGATTATCTCTTGATGATACTCTAAAGAATTTTCAGCTAGGGAACTTAAATATATCCAAGACACTTTTTCAAATTTAGGGAGTTTATAAGTAAATTCTGTATGTTTGATTAAAATTGTGCGATCAATATCATACCAAAGCACATAATGATGATTCGTATTTTTATTTTTTTCGATTGCAATGTAATCAGTTATTACTTTATCATTTTTTAAACTATTTAAGCATTCTGTCCCATACCTATCTTCACCGATATTAGTAATGATAGCAGAACGTAATCCTAAACGAGAAGCCGAGACAGCAGCATTGGGACTATTTCCAACTGCAGGTATTAAAGTAGTCGATTCATAAGGAATCTTGTCTCCAAAACTCAGGCAGAGTTCACAACTATCTGTATCTATTTTACAATGGACATGGGCCTCTTTTAATTTTATGAATTCATCCACCACAATATCTCCAATTGTCAAAAAGTTTATTTTATCTTTATTCATGATATTATTGTAACATATGTCTAAAAAAATAACCTTTATTTTGTTTCTGTCTGTTTTTTTGTTTTTAGGAGTTAGGTTTGCTTATGCAGAAGTGGTTATCAATGAAGTGCAAATTGCTGGTAGCACAGCCAATGATGAATTTATAGAACTTTATAACTCCGGTGATTCAGTTGCAGATTTAACAGGTTTTTATATTAAGAAAAAAACTTCTACTGGAAGCGAGAGTAATTTAGTTGTTTCAGATAGATTTGAGGGGGTCACTATTTCTAGTGGAGACTATTTTTTGTTAGCCAGAGAGAATGAGTATGCGGGGGATGTTTCTCCTGATATTTTTTGGCCTTCTTCTTATAGTTTAGCTAATAATAATTCTTTAACCCTTTACAGAGGTAATGAGGCAGATAAAGATGAGGTTCGTTGGGAAACTATCGGAGAGAATAAAAGTATTCAAAGAACGACAACTAATTCTTGGATTACAGCCACACCGACGCCTGGGACAACAAATGAAACTATCAGCGTATCTCAATCTAATAATGACAACGACGAAAATGTCTCTACTACTACACCAGCTGAAACAAAGCCAAAAGTGACAGGAGCGCCTACTATCAAAGCAAAAATTATAGCCAGTACTTTAGCTTTTTCTGGACAACCGCTTGAAATGAAAACTAGTGTTTTGGGGTTTTCTAATGAAAATGTTGTTTTGGGAAGAGTCTATTGGAATTTTGGCGATGGTGGTTCTTTTGAACAAATAAATAATTTTGAGAAATTTTATCATACGTATTATTACCCGGGGGAGTATGTTGTATTTTTGGAATATTATTCAAGTTCTTTTTCTAAAGTTCCTGAGGCATCAAACAAAATTATAATCAAGGTTGTGCCAATAGCGGTGTCAATTTCTAGAGTGGGTGACAAAGAAGATTTTTTTATAGAACTTTCTAACGATACTAATTATGAAATAGATATTTCAAATTGGTCGCTTTCTTCTTTCAATAGAACTTTTATCCTGCCCAAGAATAGTAGTGTCTTGGCCAAAAAGAAAATGATTATTTCTTCCAAGACTACTGGTTTTTCCATTGAAGACAAAAATACCCTAAAATTAATGACCCCGCAAAGAGAAGTGATATCTAATTATTTAACTTCCATTTTTGCTCCAATTAAAGCTGTTTCAACTAAAAATCTAAATAAAGAAACAGAGGTCTCACCAAAAGTATCTACCAATCAAAATCAAACAAATTTAGGGGCGGTCAAATTGCCGGAAGAAATATCTATTTTGGATAAACAAGTTCCGGTTGAAAATTTAGGAGCTTCAATCGTTCAGAGCAATGCAGTGGGGAATAATTCAATTCGCACATATTTTTTAACGACTATTTTAACTGTTTTTCTTGGCCTAAGCGCAGGAGCAGTCTATTTTATTCGTCAAAAAAAGATTGTGGCTGGAGCGGGAGATGATTTTAAAATATTAGATGAATAATAAGGTTTTGGAATAGGGAAATAGAAAACAATCTGGAGAGGGGTTTAGAGGTGGGGTTTTTATTTTCTTTTCCTATTAAAATATGTTAAAATAAAACTAATGATAATCACATATTTCGGCAAGCAGTTTTTTAAGATTCAGCAGGGGGAAACAGTCCTCTCTTTTAATCCTGTTAGTAAAAGTTCAAAAACAGGCATAAATACTCACTTTGGAGCTGATATTGCTCTTATTACCACTAATCATCCCGATTACAACGGCACAGAACAACTTTCTCATGGTGAACGAACCCCTTTTGTTATTAGTGGTCCAGGGGATTACGAAATAAAAGAAATTTTTATTAAAGGAGTGTTATCTGAGGCTCTTCTTGCTGACAAAAAATACATTAACACTATTTATATATTTTCTGTGGACAATATCAACATTGTATTTCTTGGAGCATTATCAAATGGAGAAATTTCAAAAGAGGCGCATGAAGCTATCAATACTCCTGATATTCTTTTTGTTCCGGTTGGAGGAAAGGGACTTTTAGATGCCAAATCAGCCGCAAAACTTGCTTCATCGTTTGAACCAAAGATGATAATTCCGATGGATTATGATGAGGCATCTCTGAAAGCATTTTTAAAAGAAATCGGAGAAGAAAAAGCTGAAGTGGTGGATAAATTAACCCTCAAATTGAAAGATTTAGAAAATAAAGAAGGAGAGGTGGTAGTTTTGAAAGCTATCTAAATATTTATGAAAAAAATTATTCATCATCTAAGAAATCAGAGCGAGGAAGTTAGAAGACATATTTTACATACTTTGACCATTGCCTTGGGTATTATTTTAGTACTTCTTTGGGTTTATTCTTTAGGAACAAATTTAACTAGTCCAGAGACCCAAACAAAGATAGATAATGATTTGAGGCCGTTTTCTGCATTAAAAGATAATTTAATCGGCGGATACAAAAGTATTTCAGAACCCCAATAGTTTTTTTATGAAAAAATATTTTGAAACAAAAGAAGAAGCGGGTGAGATAGATAAAATTCTTCCAGTTGATGTCGTGACCGAAATGAAAGAGTCTTATTTGGCTTATGCTATGTCAGTTATTACTTCTCGAGCATTGCCGGATGTGCGAGATGGATTAAAACCCGTGCATCGCAAAATTTTGTTTGGAATGAATGAGATGGGTCTTACTTCCTCTGCGCGTTTTAGAAAATCAGCTGCCATTGTCGGAGATGTTCTTGGTAAATATCATCCTCATGGAGATGTGGCGGTTTATGACACAATGGTTGGAATGGCGCAGGAATTTTCTTATCGGTATCCTTTAATTTTAGGACAAGGTAATTTTGGTTCGATTGATGGAGACAACGCTGCCGCAATGCGTTATACCGAAGCAAAAATGTCTAAAATTTCTAGTGAGTTACTGCGGGATTTAGAAAAAGAAACGGTTGATTTTCGTCCAAACTATGATCAAACTCGAACCGAACCAGTTATTTTGCCCTCAAGTGTTCCAGCTTTACTTTTAAATGGGACTCTTGGTATTGCTGTCGGCATGGCGACAAATATTCCTTCACACAATTTAGCGGAAGTATTAGACGCAACAAAATATTTAATTGAAAATGAAGACGCTACGACGGAAGATTTGATGCAATTTATTAAAGGGCCAGATTTTCCCACTGGGGGAATTGCTTATGGCTATAAAGATATGTTGCATGCTTACTCAAGCGGGCGAGGGGGAGTAGTGTGCCGAGGAGAAGCTGAGATAGTAGAACAAAAACCTGCCCGCCCGGGTTCGGCAGGCGGGGATGGTAATTTTTCAATTATTATTACTTCGATTCCTTTTCGAGTAAATAAATCCAATTTAATAATGGCGATAGCTGAATTAGTGCAGGAGAAAAAGCTTGAAGGTGTTAAAGGGCTTCGAGACGAATCAACTAAAGATATCAGAATTGTTATTGATTTAAAAAATAGCGCGCATCCGGAAAAAGTTTTAAATTATATTTACAAAAATACTCAACTTGAATCAAATTTTAATTTTAATATAGTAGCTTTGGTGGATGGAGTTCCTCAAACTCTCTCGCTCAAATCCATTCTGGAACAGTTTGTTTTACATCGAAAAGAAGTAGTAAAGAGAAGGAGTGTTTATGAGTTGCGGAAGGCCGAAGAGCGGGAGCATATCTTGCTCGGTCTTAAGAAAGCGCTGGATAAGATAGATCGGGTTATTAGTGTAATTCGCGCTTCAAAAAATTCTCAAGTTGCAAAAATTAATTTAATGAAAGAATTTAAATTTTCTGATTTACAAACGTCTGCTATTTTGGAAATGAAGTTGGCTAAATTGGCGGGATTGGAAAGAAAAGAGGTGTTGGACGAATTAGATTTGAAACAGAAGTTTATTAAAGAGATGAAAGATATTTTAGCGAATCCAAAAAGAGTGCTTAAAATTATCTTAGATGAATTAGCTGAAATTCGTACAAAATATAATGATGAAAGGCGAACAAAGATTGTAAAAAGTGGGGTAAAAGAAATTTCTGACGAAGATTTAGTTCCAGAAAAAGAAACCATGCTTGTCTTGACTGCTGGTGGATATGTAAAATGTACTGATCCTTCGGAATACCGTGCCCAAAAGCGAGGTGGAGTTGGAGTGATTGATTTAGAAACAAAAGAGGAAGATTTTGTAACGATGCTTGTTTCTGGTTCTACCCATAGCAACCTGCTTTTTTTTACTAATTTAGGTAAAGTTTATCAAATGAAAATGTATGATATTCCAGAAGCTCGTCGGGCCACTCGCGGTAAATCAATTATGAACTTTCTTTCTTTGGGAGTTGAAGAAAAAGTTACTTCGATTTTAGCAATGCCTAAAGAAAGAGATCTTTCTTCGTTGTCGCTGATGCTTATTACAAAAAATGGTACGGCGAAAAAAATGTCCAGTATTAGTTTTAAAGATGTGCGACAAAGTGGAATTATTGCCATCCGTCTAGACAAAGAAGACAAACTTATTTCAGCTTTAATGACAGAGAAGGGGGATGAAGTTATAATTGCAACGGGGCAGGGTCAATCAATAAGATTTAAGGAATCGGATGTTCGGGAAATGGGCAGGACTGCGGGGGGAGTAAGTGGTATAAGATTAGGAAAAGGGGACGAAGTCATCGGTGTTGATGTCATCAAAAGTAGTGTTGGAAAAAGCCTGCCTGCCGGCAGGCAGGGGGCTTTTCTAACTATGAGCGCGAATGGTTTTGGCAAGAAGACTAATTTAAAAGAATATAAAGTTCAGAAACGTGGTGGCTCCGGTGTGAAAACTGCAAAAGTTACTCAAAAAACTGGCAAGCTTATCGTTGCTAAGGTGTTGACGGACGAAGAAGAATTAATTGCAATGTCAAAGAAAGGTCAAGTTATTAGGATAACCTTGGGTAGACAGACGCAAGGGGTGACCATCATGCGTCTCCGGGCTGGGGATGGGATTGCTTCTCTGGCTTGTATTTAAACATGTCAAAGACCGTCTTTGACACACAAAATTAAATGACTACACCAACACATATTGCTTCAAATTTAGTTGTGTTCTTGACCCTTATTCATGTCCAAAATTTAAATCAAAATTATTTAGATTTATGTTTAATAATAGGTTCAAACTTGGTAGATCTTGACCATTTATTTTCTAGTCCTATTTATCACCCAAAAAGAAATCCATTTAAAACTCATTTTTTACACAAGCAATGGAAAGTTATTAGTTTTCTATCCATCCTTATGCTCTTTTATCGTCCTTTAATTTTTTTAGGCATTGGCCTCATTCTTCATTTTTTCTTAGATTATCTCTATATAAAAAGGGAAAAAGTTTAATATGTCAAGATCCAGTAAAAAATTTAAAAGCTTTTGGATTGAGAGAAGATAATATTGTGGCAGATTTAGGCGCTGGGACTGGTTTTTATTCTGTGGCCGCAGGGCATATCGTGACCAGAGGAAAAGTTTATGCAGTTGAGATCGTCAAAGATTTTTTGACGACAATAAAAAATAAAGTAAAAGAAGCTCACTTAAGTAATGTAGAAATTATTTGGGGAGACATTGAAAAACTTGGTGGAACAAAAATAGGAGATGGTGTTATTGATGCAGTTATTGCCTCTAACGTTTTTTTCCAAGTAGAAAACAAGAATAAATTTATTGAAGAAATAAAAAGAATCTTAAAACCGAAAGGCAAAGTACTTTTCATTGATTGGTCTGTGGATTCTGTGGTGGTGGGTCAGAAGATGTCTGTTCCTAAAAATAAGGTACAGGAAATGTTTAAAAAGGAAGGTTTTGTCTTAGGGAGAGATATTAACACTGGAGCGCACCATTATGGTATGATATTTATTAAAGCATGAAAAATTTTCAACTGATAACTATAATTGTATTTATTGCGCTGGCTATTTTTGGTATTTTAGTTTTTTCTGGAGCAATCCCAATTGGAAATAATAAAGGAGCGGGAAGTTCCGGAACTGTCGTTTTATGGGGAACAACAAAAACGACTATTATGTTGCCACTTTTGGAAGAATTTAATAATGCCAATCCTACTTTTACCGTAAAATATGTCCAAAAATCAGCAGAGAGTTTTGATCAGGATTTGCTTGAAGCTTTAGCTGAGGGGAAAGGGCCGGATATGTTTTTCTTGCCCGAGAATCTAGCCTTTCATTATGCTAACAAAATCCTCCCTATCCCCTTTGCTAGTTACTCGCTGGCTTCGTTTAAAAATAATTTTGTTGGGGCTGGGGAAGTATTTTTGACCTCCAAAGGTATTTTAGCTTTTCCCTTATCTGTTGATCCACTGGTAATGTATTACAACAGAAGTATTTTTGATGCCAGTGGAATAATTTACCCTCCAACTTCTTTGAGCAGTTTGGTTGATCTTGTGCCGAAACTTATTAAAAAAGATGACTCAAATAAAATAATAAAAAGCGCGGTTGCGCTGGGGCATTTTTCAAATATTACGCATGCCAAAGATATTCTAGCAACTCTTTTAATGCAGACAGGGAATAGAATTGTGGTAGAAACGAATGAAGTTTTTGGTTCTAGTTTAAATGCTCCTACTTCTAATTCTAAATACAATCCCGCAGCAGTTTTAAAGTTTTACACCAATTTTGCTGATCCAAATAAAGAGGTATATTCTTGGAATAAATCATTTCCAGATTCCAAGGATGCATTTTCAGCGGAGAATTTAGCAATTTATTTTGGTTATGCAAGCGAATTGAACCTGCTTGTTAATAGAAATCCAAATCAGAATTTTTCAGTTGCGCCATTTCCGCAGGTTGAAAATGCTAGTTTTAAATTAACTGGCGCTCAGGTGACAGGGATCTCTCTCTTGGCTTCCTCCAAGAATTTTAATACAGCTTTTCTAGCCGCAAGTCTTTTGGCCACAGGAGATTTTGCTTCTAAATTTGCTCTGGCCACGGGAGTAGCGCCAGCTCGTCGAGATCTACTTAAAATAAAACCATTAGATGCCTATTCTCCAATTTTTTATGATTCGGCGCTTTATGCAAGAAGTTGGCTTGATCCGTCAGAAAAAGATACAGATAATATTTTCCGTAATATGATTGATGGAGTGCTTTCTAATAATCTGACGGTTGAAAATGCGATATCGGACGCCAGTACGAAACTTAATTTATTGTTACTAAAATGAAAAAAATTATAATTTTTATTGCAATATTTTTAATGCTAGCAATGCCCGCTTTTTCTTTGGCGCAGATAGAAGATACAGACATTCCAGATATAGGAGGGGGTTTGGTGCCTTGTGGTCATACGGATCTAGCAGGAAAGATAAATAATCCTTGCAGTTTTGGTGATTTTTTGACACTTATAAATGGTGGAATTATTTTTATTTTAAAATTTTTAGTTGTGCCGATTGCGGCTGTAATGTTCTTTTATGCCGGTTTTCTGATGGTAACTTCTGGCGGGAGTACGGAGGCCAGAGGAAGAGCAAAAAATATTTTTACTAATGCGGCGCTTGGTCTTGTCATTGCCGCTGGAGCTTGGCTCATTATAAAGACCATTTTATCAATTTTGAGCCCCGCAACAGGAGGAGTATCACCTTGGGCTTGGATAGGGTTTTAGTATATGTTAAAATAAAGATATGCTTAATAATCCTTTAGGTCCGAATGGAATAGATAGTGTTCCAAAATTTATTCAAGTTCTTTTAGAAGGTGTGTTAAGAATTGGTATCCCAATCGTTGCTCTGGCTATTATTTACTGTGGCTTTCTTTTTGTGTCGGCGAGGGGCAATTCGGAAAAATTAGGCAAAGCCAAAGACGCTCTCTTGTATACTTTGATTGGGGCAGCGATACTTTTAGGGTCGTGGGCTATCGCGCAACTTATATCTGAGACTGTCTTAGCGTTATGAAAAAATACGCAACATATATTTTAATACTTATTATGCTTGCCGGGATATTTATTCCAGTTGCAAAAGTGCACGCAGTAGAAAATTGTATTGATAATCGTGAAATTCAAACAGAAGCAGAATGTCGATCTCTAGGTTACACTTGGATTGCAGGTAATACTACCAATAATGTAAATCGGGGTTTTAGTTGCGATCTAGATCCTAATCCAAAATTTCAAGATCTTTTACTTTATCTTGTCTGTATTATTAATAATTCAGTCATTCCGATAATTTTTGCTTTAGCGGTGGTGATGTTTGTTTGGGGGGTGGTGCAGTATGTTATCAATAGCGATGAAGAAGCAAAAAAAGAAAAAGGCAAGCAATTTATGATCTGGGGAATCATTGCTTTGGCGGTGATGGTCTCGGTTTGGGGATTAGTCTCAATTTTAGGTAACACCTTCGGCATAGAATATGCTATTCCGCAGGTTAAATCAGTTACCCCGTAGATTGCTTTTGTTTTGAATGTGTTTGTAGTATAATGAAGGTATATTATTAGTTATTATTAGTTAAAAAAATTATGAAAAAGAAATTATTTAGGTTTAGCGCCGGTTGCGGCGTTGGCGCAGATTGACCTTGGTGGTGGCGCTACCGGAAATTGCGTTGTTGGTGCTGGAGGTACAATTTTTGGGATAATTTGCCGAATTGGACAGATTCTTAATTCAATTGTACCTGTATTGATAGCTCTGGGAATTGTTTACTTTGTCTGGGGAGTAGTTACCTATATGATGGCCGGTGACGAAGAAAAGAAAAAGGAAGGAAGAAACAAAATAATTTATGGCATAATCGGTTTGGCTGTAATCGTTGCCCTTTGGGGGTTGGTGGGGATTTTAACAAAAACATTCGGTGTTCAGAACACTTTTCAAGGCAATCTCCCAACTATTCCAGTTCCCAATCAAGCTCGTTAGTGAAATTTCTAAAATATGGATTTATTCTTTCCTAAAGTAGCCTATGCGGATTTTAATTCTTTCTTAACGAATGTTAACCAACAAATTATAAATCCGCTTATAATATTTCTTTTTGCTTTGGCAATGGTTTATTTTCTTTATGGTCTGGTTGAGTTTATTGGAAATGGCGCCAATGACGAGAAAAAAACAATTGGAAAAAGCCATATGCTTTGGGGTGTTGTTGGGCTTACTATAATGATGGGAGTTTGGGCTATTTTAGGTGTTGTGTTAAATACCTTTGAGATAACTGGGATAAAGCCAGAAACAGGCGAAGTTATTTTGCCTCCTTACAATCCGACGAGGTAACCTCACCCTACCCTCTCCGAAGGAAAGGGTTTGCCTCCCCTTTGGGGAGGTTGGAAGGGTGTTTAGTCGTGTTTTAATGGTGTTGCCTGATATTTCTTATTACCCTCATAAACTCTTCTCACTAGAATGACTATCACTAAAATTATGATGGCGAAGAATATCCATTGAATTAAACCAGAAGGCAGAAAACTATTTGAACCGAATATTACGTTAGATGCAAGGTTGCTTTCGTTCGTATCATTTACAGATCCACTTCCTGCTCCGGTATCGGTAAAATTAGTACTGGTATCGTTTGTGGTTCCTGCAACAGATTCTCCATCATCTTTGATTGTAAAGAAAGCTGCGTTGGAATATCCTCCGCCCGGAAGCCTATTAAAGACCGTGATATAGAATCCGCCGTTGGTACTATATAGATATGTGTCATTGCCAGTTACTTGCATCAAGAGGTGAGAACTATCAATAAAAGTAGTTCCGCGATTTGCGCCGTTGATTCGAGCAACTGAACTCGGGACAAAGCCTCCACCAATTATATTTACGGTCTTTGTGCCTACGCCGATATTACTAGAACTTGGATTCACAGAAACAATAGTCGGTGTCGGGTTATAGGATGGGGCACTATCTGTCTCTGCCGATTTTCTCAAGTCTATATAGCCGTTATAGTTGGTGTAAGGCATCTGAGCGCTTACTTTTGTAGGTATAACAGCAAATCCAAAAATTGAAACAAGAAATAAGACCGGAAATATGTAACTTATTAAGTTTTTATTTATATTTTTCATACTATTATAGTATAGCATATTCAAGTTTAAAAGTCAATAGCACGGGGTTCTAGCGAAAAATCTAGTGGAGATAGATCTAGGTGGATTAGTTTCATACTCAATTAAAATTTAGTAAGGATCATAGGTATAGCTTGGGTACGAATAGCTTTCGTAATAACTGTAGTTATAACCATCGTAAGGCATATAATTGTAACTATTCCCAGTGTAGTAATATGACGAATAAGACGGAACGGAATAAGTGGAATAATAAGAGCTGTTGCAGTTATAACCACATCCATAATCGTAGTTATTGTAATTATAGCCGTAGTTACTGTCTACGTAATAGTATGAGGGTTGAGAGTAAGAATAATAAGATGAAGATGATCCGTTGCAAGCAGATCTGCAATTATAACCATTGTAATAACTATTAGAAACATATCTATTGTTGTAAGAACTATTGTTATTATGCTTGGCATAAGCAGGCACAGCCCCAAAAAACGCTATTATTATGATGATACTAATTAATTTTTTCATAAGTATATCTTAACAGGTTTGTCTTAAAAGTCAAGTTCATCCCGTAATTTCCATTTTACCCTGCAAAAGAAAGAGCGCCGATCGCTCCTTCGTGAGGTGCGTGCGGCGCTCGATGATTGGTTACCAAGCTCCCACCGCTCTGGTGGGGTTGGGGGTACATATGTACCCCTCGTAAGGATGCGCTGGGCGTCCTCCCATAAACACCCGGGTTCCAAACCCGAAGGTGACTCCACCCCCACTGAAGCCGTAGGTGGGGTAACCGGTTCCCCACGACACAGGCCGGTTGGCCTGGGCTACGGCGGCGGTTGTGTTGCCGCCTAGCTCCTTATCCCGGAGCTCGAACTGCGCCTGTCCCTTACTCCGGCTCTCCTCCACCAAAGTGATAGTTGGGGGGCCGTCGCCTGTCACGGTGGTGACCCTTTTTGCATAAGTCAGGTGTTGCTCAACCCCAGGCATGGGGTCGAGTGTTGTCTTCGCAGGGCCGATGCGGGGTGTCCCACAACCGACCAGCACGATTGTCGCTATTAGGCCTGCGACAAAGGCCATTGTGTTTTTCATATAAGCTTTGGTTGAATTGTTTTCCTGCAGGCAGTAGCCATAATTAAGCTAATATCTGCAAGAAAACAACTACTAAAACAAAGAAAATATAGAAAGAACGATCATTTATTACTCCAGATAGTATAGCATATTCACATAAAAAAGTCAATAGCGCCGTGTGGGAGGTCCCGCGTGCGCTAAAGAGATAAATTGTTGATGTTTTTCAGCGAACTTTTTTAGGAGTCACCGATTCTCCTTCGGGCTTTTAAAAGCCCGGTAGTTTCCGCAACCAGTAGGGTTCTCCTAGACCTGGTTGAGGCGGTGGTAGAGTCACCACCACGTTGGTGGTGCCGCCGTTCGTTGCTGTGGCTGAAGCTTGCGCTCCAGCAGCAACGTTTATGACAACCGGCGGTGATGTCGGGCCGCCGACATACACAACATAGTTGGTAGTCGGTGGTGCTGGCAAGGTCACCGTATTGGTGAAGTAACGTTCCACCAAATTGGTAACCACTTGGGTGATCGGGTGTAGCGGCGCTGTGGGTGCGACAGGAGGAGAGACCTTGGATCTCTGCCACCAGTACCACTGGTGGTCTCCCTTGTCGCCTAGCTCCTTGTCCCGGAGCTGGTATTGACCTTCTTCAGGACTTCGAGTCCGCTTATGAGTCGTGGTGTTGGTGGACGACGGAGTAACCGTTACCCACTCCTCCTCCAACTCGAGCGGTCCCACCTGGGGCATCGTATCCAGCGTCGAAACCGCCGGCCCGGTCTTTTTTCTGGCCGGTGTCGAGGATGTTGCCAGGATAGCCCACACTAACAGGGCCAAAATGATCACTCCTGCCGATACTCCGATTACCAACTTTGTCTTGGGTTGCATTTGTTTTTGTCTTTCTTTGGATGTGTTATTGTTGATTTCCTGCAAGTTTATCCTGCAAGACAGCAACCTAGAAAAGTCATTTTTCTAAGCTATTATCTTGCAAGAAAACGCCTACAAGAAAAAACATATAGAAAGAACAAAATACTGACTATTATGTATAGTATAGCATATTCAGACTCTATTGTCAAGCGTGCCGGGAGGGAGACTCGAACTCCCAAGGGTTGCCCCACTAGTTCCTAAAACTAGCGCGTATACCAATTCCGCCATCCCGGCAAAGTGCGTCCAGAAGGGATCGAACCTTCGACCTTATCCTTAAGAGGGATCTGCTCTACCAGCTGAGCTATGGACGCAAATATTTTTTAAATAGGAGATATATTCTAGTGTGTGCCCGGAGTGGGAGTCGAACCCACATCCCTTACGAGACACCATTTTAAGTGGTGCGCGTATACCAATTCCGCCATCCGGGCAAAAAATAAAATATAATCCAAATGAAAATTTTACTTTTCATTTTTTCCTATCTTTTCTATTTTTACCTCTGTGTGTGATTTGTAGACTATGACAATTGGGACATAAAACTCTTAGATTTTCTAACCTGTTATCATGCCTGTCTCCATTTATATGATCTAGTTCTAATGGAACTCTACCATCAATAGACATTTTAGCCCAGTCACACTTCTCACACTTGGGTTCCTTTAGTTTAACCAAAAAAAGTCTTTTTTTCAACTTAAAACTTTGATAGTCACTATTTTCCACCAAAATATCTTTTAAATCTATAACAGGCTTGAAAGGAAGCCTCAATCCCTTATTCCACAACATTCCTGTGAAATGTTTTGTAGATATATTATATTCCCTTATATATCTTTTTAATTGTTCATAATTTCCACCCGCAGGAACTAACCCCAAAATCTTTATTACATTTCTGTAACTTTTAGAATCTTTTACAGCATTTTTTAATTGTGTTTCCGACCAACTTCTTTTTCTAGGCATAGATTAAAAGGGCACACAAATAGTATACCATATAATCACTTGTATACCTAATAAAAATCAAAGTAGTTAAATTTGAGGCCTGGGGCGGAATTGAACCGCCGTATATTCCTTTTGCAGAGGAATGCCTTACCACTTGGCTACCAGGCCAAACTCAGAAAGCTAAAGCTTTCGACCTAACCCTCTCCTTAACAAGGAGAGGGTGGTATCTTTATAAGATGACGGGTGAGGTGTATTAATCCTAACCATTCCGTAACAATTCGTCAATTTTTTGTCTGTGTTTTTCTCCTAAATCTATTTCAATATCAATAAAAGGAATATTTTTTATGGTCATAGTTTTTTTAAAAAATTCTCGCAGTTCTCCTCTCTTTCGTTTGGCAAATTGAAGCGCGTCCTTTTCTTTTTCCGAAGGGAATACCGTAATGAAGACAGTTCCGCGTTTTAAGTCTGAGGAACAAGTTGCCGAAGTTACAGTGATGAGCGAAGTTTTATTATTTTCTCGTCCTAAAAATTCTGCGGTTAGCTCTTTAATATAATTTACCACTCTGTCGGTTCTTTTTGCATTTTCTTCAGTCATATCTTATTTTTGCGTTATGGAAAATAATTCTATGATATCGCCTGGCGCAATTTCTATTTTTGATTCAATCATCATCCCGAATTCAAATCCCTTTTCCACTACGCTAGTTTTTACTTTACTTTTTTCTAGATTTACAATTTTTCCACGTCCGATTTCAAATTCTCGACGCATAATTCTTACCGTTTTATTTAGAAGTATCTGTCCTTCGATTACTTTTCCGCCCACGATTTGTCGTTCTTTAGTTCGACTAAAAGCCCTGATGATTTTTGCTTGGCCAATTGTTTCTGTTGTCTCTGTTCTAGGTCTTCTATTCTCCATTTGTTCTTCGAGCCACTGCGTCATTTTATAGATGATATCAAAAAAAGAAATAGATATGTCTCTTTTTTTAGCAATTTCTAAAGCGCTTTTGTCAGTTTTTACGTTAAATCCAATAATTATTATATCTTCTCCATTAGATATATTTTTTATGTCTGATTCTGAAATTGGCCCTACCCCCTTTGCAATAATTTTGAATTCCGCGCTTTCCACTTCTCCCTTGCATTTTATTTTTCTTATTTCTTTTTCGATAGCCTCTAAAGAGCCAGCGACATCAGCTTTGAGCAGTATCGGGATTATTTTTTTATTCTCTGTTAACTTGGTAGTCGGACTACCAAGTGGTAGTCCGACTACCAAGTTTTTCCAGTTTTCCGCATATTTTTCTGCGTCTCTTTTATTTTTAAAAGTTTTGAACGGAGCTCCTACTCTGGGCATTTTATTAAAACCACAAAGACGGATTGGAGAGGAAGCGGAGGCAGTATTTATCATTACTCCTTTATAATTTTGGATTATGCGGGTAGAAGTTAGACTATCTTCTGCTACGACTGTCATTCCTTTTCTGATTGATCCATTTTTGATAATTAAAGTTGCTTGGATTCCGCGTTTAGAATCAATATTTGCCTCTATCACGAAACCGGATGCGTTTTCTTCAGTCTTTCCAGTGAAATTTTCCATTTCCGCTAAAATTAAAATTAAGGACAACAAATTATCTACTCCTGCGCCAGTTTTCGCAGAAATTTCCACGCACGGAATTTTGCCTCCGTAATTTTCCAAATAAATTTCATTTTCCACCAATTCCGTTTTTGTTTTTTCAATATTGGCGCTTGGTTTATCTATTTTATTTATTGCGACGATTGAAGGCAGTTTCATTTCGTTGATTGTCTTCCAAGCCTCAATCGTTTGTAGTTTTACACCATCTTCGGCTGAAACAATTAAAATAGCAATATCTGCAACCAAAGCTCCACGTTCACGCATTTTTGAAAAAGCTTCATGTCCGGGGGTATCTAAAAAAGTTATTCTTTTCTCTTTGCCTTCTTCATCCTTATGGAAAACTTCATAAGCAGAAATACACTGAGTAATACCTCCAGCTTCACAATCCACAATGTTTGTTTTTCTTATGTAATCTAAAAGGGTTGATTTGCCATGATCAATATGGCCTACCACCACTACTACTGGTGGACGAGAAACTAGATTAGTTTTTTCATTTTTTTTATCCATTATACTCTTGCTTTCTGGAGCGCTTCTTTTTCTTCTGCGCTTAATTCGTATTCCGATTTATTGTTTTTGACAGGTTTGGCAAAGATACTCATTCGTTCTCGAGAATATAAACTTGAAAATACCACTCCATCACCTTCTTCATTCAACATTCCAATGGCAAAACTTTGATTACTGCCTTGATCGGGGAAGGGGTTAAAACGTATCGTTTCCAATCCCCGAATACTTTTTTTTAATTTTGTATTTATGGTGATAATATCTTTTTGAATATCTTCTTTAGCTTTTTTTAGATCGGTAATATTATTTTCTAAATTGATGATAGTGTCTTCTAGATCTTTCGCTTTTTTACCAAGAAAGAATCTTTTTAAACGTTTCTCTGTAACGATTATCCAAACAGCGCTCACGGTAATGGCGATTACAGTAAAAATAAAAAAAACCAAGAAAAAAATATTGTCGATCTTTATATTCATCCCGTACGAAATTCTGTCTTTATTTTTTATGACAGAAGTGTTAACTTATAAACAGAACCCCGTTATTTCGTACGGGATTCATGCAATTTCAATATATACTATTTTTATGCCGAAATCAAATAAAATTTCAAAGAAAATTTACCCCCACACCTTTCAAAAAGTGAAAGGTGTGGGGGTGTACCTAGATTGTGCTTCTTCCGCTCTTTCTCAATCTGCAAATCCGGGGGCAATTCATGAATTGGGAGTGAAAGAAAAAAATAAACTTGAGGAAGCCAGGAGAATTATTGCGAAAATTTTAAAGGTACGCGAAACAGAAATTATTTTTACTTCTGGAGCCACCGAAAGTAATAATCTGGCTATTTTAGGATTAATTCAAAATTTTAAAAAACCTCACATCATAACAACGAATATTGAACATGCTTCGGTCTTTCAAGTTTGTAAATATTTAGAAAAGACAAAACAGGCAGAAGTTACTTACGTGCCGGTGGAAGCAAATGGAATAGTTAATCCAAAGAAAATAAAAGAGGCCCTAAAATTAAATACTGTTTTGGTTTCAGTTATGTACGCCAACAACGAGATAGGGACAATCCAGCCTATAAAAGAAATTGCAAAAGAAATTCGACATTGGAAAAAAGGCAGAGAAAGCTTTTTAGAGCCCGGATATTTTTCTGCTGAAAAATTCCTCGTGCTCGCGCCGTCGCGCTCCCAAGTCTCTAAAAAGCTTTCTCTGCCTTTTTTCCACACGGATGCTACTCAAGCGGTAAATTATTTACCTATAAGTGTTCCGCAACTTGGCGTTGATTTAATGTCTTTTAATAGCGCTAAAATTTACGGACCAAAAGGAGTCGGCGCTTTGTATGTGAAAAAAAATGTACCCATTAGAAAAATAATGTTTGGGGGAGATCAAGAATTTGGTTTAAGACCTGGAACAGAAAATGTCGCCCTGTCTGTCGAATTCGCAAAAGCGCTCCAAGTTGTCGAAAAAATAAAAGAAAAAGAAACAAAAAGATTAATCAAGTTGAGGGATTATTTTATAGCCCAATTAACTCATTCTAACATTCTAACGAACATTGGAATGATCTTGAACGGAGATAGAAATGAAAGATTGCCAAATAATATAAATATCACTATCCCAAATATTCCAAGTGATCTTTTGGTGATAGAATTATCTGCCAGAGGAATAATGGCTTCTGCTAAAAGCGCTTGCAAGTCTGGAGACGGCAAAGCTTCGTATGTTATAAAAGCGATTCATCCCGAAATAAAAGAAACAGACGGTTCGCTACGTTTTTCATTGGGCAGGCAGACAACCAAAGCGGATATAGATTATACTATCAAAGCTTTGTCTGAAATTTTGACTAAATTAAAAAAGTGGTATTGACAGAAGCTCTTGCAGGATATATAATTAAAAGATAAAGTTCTTTAAAAATTGGGAGATTGCGACGTTCTTTTAGGGTTTTTAAAAAGATAAGAATTTTAAAAGAACGCCGTAATCATCAAACATATCGGCGGGCATCTCGGGCAACCTCACTTGTTGTGAGATCCTGACGTGCAAATGTAGAGAAAGGTAAATATGAGAAAAATCACATTTGAGGAAGCCCAATCAACATTGGGTGATCTTGGCGTAAAACTCGCTAGCGAAAATGGTGATCAGGTTCTTGAAGGACTGAAAGCCTATCTTCGTGGAGACAGAGGCTTTTCAGCCGACTGTACCGGGATTCATCCACAGGGTCGTTGCTCTTCGAGCAACTTTCTGGAAAAAAGATTCCGAGCGCATCACCAAAGTCATCCAGGCCGAGGGGGTCGCGCGAAAGTGGCTTGAGACTTATCCAGAAGCAGTCTGCATCTTCCGCGAATGTTTCTCGGACAAGCAACTCAAGAAGATGGGTCTCTGGTGGATCGTTGGGATTCACAAACCATTTGAGGTCTACGGTAGCTTGCGCTTCCTCTATGCCAATCGCTACGCCTATGGCAGGTGGCTCAACACGCATTACGCCAATCCTGACGACAAGTGGTATGATCATGGCGCGTTCTTCTGGTCCCTCCCGCAAGTTCAGTCCTGAGATATCGAAAATCAGTGCTTCGGCACTTGAAATCTCGGACTTCAGTCCTGCATTCGTTTTTAATCAACTGTGGGTGGAATGTTTAACCCTCAAATTGGACTTGCTTCATGCGGGTCCTTTTTAATTTTAATTTTGATACAATAAAAAAGGGAGTAGGCGAATATGAAAGAGATTACGGTTTCTTTCTGCCGAAACCAGTATCCATGAATCCAGAGCTTTCGCGATCACGGTTGCGAAAGGAGCGATTTATGCAGACACTTCAAAAAATGAAGATACTTGGTGCGAAAAGTTAAGGCATTGTTATGCCGAATAATATTCAACTCCAAGCTTTTCTAAAAGAAATTCAAGGGGTGGTGGCAAAGAAGACTTTTTGTACAATCGAGGTCAACGGTAGCTTGCGCTTCCTCAATGCCAATCGCAACGACAATGGCAGGTGGCTCAACACGAATTACGCCAATCCTGACAACAAGTGGAATGATAATGGCGCGTTCTTCTGGTCCCTCCCGCAACTCTTTTCATTTCTCTCCCGACTTTTTGTCTGGAGAGTTTTGTTTTACGATTTGTCCATGCCAACCACCGAGTTGTTTACCGGCTACCGCCAATGGTTCTGATAAAGCTGTAAATTTTTTAGTGTCTAACGCTTTAATTTCCCAAAGCATATATAAAAGAAATTTTGAGGTATCGAGCGAAACGATAGCTTTTCTGACAAATGGTTGCTTTTCCTGCTTTTCCAGAAAACTAGCGATTAAAATACTTTCAATCGTTTGTATAAAATATTTATCTATCGTTTCTGAAAGAGTATATCGTGAAGTTTTCGGAATGGTCAGCAAATAGCTTTGCCACAGGATGTATGCTGATTTCATTATTTCTAAAACTGGCAAAAATTTGCCGTGAGGGATCTTATCTGTCATTTTTTTATTTTAATTTGATAAACTGCAATTGTATCATGAACGCAGGAAATTTTGAAAAAATAATTTCTATTGAAAATTTACTTCTAGCTTGGCAGGAATTTCTGCGGAGCAAAAGAAATAAAAAAGATGTGCAGTATTTTCAACTGCATTTGATGGACAATATTTTATCTCTCCATAATGATCTTAAGAATAATGTATATTTGCACGGGGGATATTATGCGTTCAAGATTTCAGACCCAAAACCTAGAAATATCCACAAGGCAAGCGTGCGAGATAGATTATTGCATCGTGCGATTTACAGGGTTTTGTATCCATACTTTAACACCAAGTTTATAGCAGATTCATACTCCTGTCGGCTACAAAAAGGAACCCATAAAGCAATGAACAGATTTCGCAATTTCTTTCGCAAAGTTTCAAAAAATAATACAAAAACCTGTTGGGTCTTGAAATGCGACATTAAGAAGTTTTTTGCGAATATTGACCACAATATCTTAAAAAAGATATTGTCAAAGACGGTCTTTGACACGGATGTTCTTTGGTTGCTTTCACAAGTGATAGATAGTTTTAAAATTCAAAATCACATATACGCCATGGCTGATATATGTAAAAGAGGTTTGCCATTGGGTAATTTAACTTCTCAGCTTTTAGTCAATGTTTTCATGAATGAATTTGATCAATTTATGAAAAGGAAATTGAAAGTGAAATACTATATCAGATATGCCGATGATTTTGTTGTATTGAACGAGAGCAAAAATTATCTGGAAAACTTAATTCCGAAAATTTCTGACTTTTTAGATGAAAAATTAAAATTAAAGTTGCATCCAGGTAAAGTTTTCATCAAAACAATTGCTTCTGGTATTGATTTCTTGGGCTGGGTGCATTTTCCAAGGCATAGGGT
>Ga0076010_111_pt1 | contig 25606 bp, 28 predicted proteins | sample RifGroB1_FD_68073 | JGI IMG/M metagenome (GOLD analysis project Ga0076010, IMG submission 68073) | Parcubacteria bacterium GW2011_GWB1_36_5 | reverse complement strand
CACCACTTCCGCAAGATTTTTTGGATTATGTAAAAGAAATTAAACTTCAAGACTGTATTAAGACATTTAAACTAGCTAAACCTTACAAAATACTCAAATCTAGCGATAGCAGAATTTGAGTATTCTGATTTTTATCGTATCATTTTTTTCGCTTCTTTTTTATTGTCTATTCTTTAGCGCATTTTTGAGGGTATCATTGTCCGAATATTCAAGTTCTGTGCCGGTGGAGAGGCCTTTGCCTAGAGAAGAAATTTTGATATCAGATTTTTCTGCTATTTCTTTGATTTGTTCTCTAATATAAGAATCAGTATGGTCTCCTTGTGGGCTTAAAGAAAAGGCTAAAATTATTTCTTCTAAATTCTCACCTCCAGATATTCTTTTTTTTAATTCTTCAACTCGCACTCGGTTTTTTGTATTTTTTTCTACAATCGGCACAAGTCCACCCAGAATAAAATATTTACCATTGTAAACTCGACTTTTTTTTACAGATTCTAAGTCAGAATCTTTTTCAACAACCATTAAGATAGAGGAATCTATGTTTGAATTTGCGCAAATATCACAGAGTTCCTCTTTTTTATTATTTAAAATAAAAAATCTAAAACATTCTTTACATTGCGCTACTTCTTTTTTTAATTCTATTATCAAGCCCGATAGGTTCTCAGCGTAAGCAGGGGTTCTAGACATTAAAAAGTAGACGAAGCGTTTTGCTTGTCTTTCTCCAATCCCAGGAAATTCCTTAAAAATTTGACTCAGTTTTTCTATGATATCCATCCCGTACAAAATTTCATTAAATTAATAAATCGACTTATCCTATATGCGAAACTTTTTTAGCAAGATTTCGTACGGGATCCATATCAAAATTCATCCAAACTTCCTTTTACTTTTGCTGGAGAAAATTCGCTAATATTACTCTTTTCAAGAGTTTGAAAGGTAGTAGTTTTTTCATCGAAATAAAGTTCAATTTTCCCAGTTGGACCATTTCGGTGTTTTTCAATTAAAATTTCAGCAATATTTGTTTTCTCAGATTCCTCTTTTCCTTTATCTTCCCGATGAATGAACATTACAACATCAGCGTCTTGTTCAATAGATCCTGAATCGCGAAGATCTGAAAGTCTCGGTTTACCACCTCTCGATTCTACCGCCCGAGAAAGCTGGGAGAGCGCAAGAACGGGCACATCCAATTCTTTTGCCAGACTTTTTAAGGATCTACTAATTTCTGTTACTTGATTAACCATTGAATCATAATTTTTCGAAGTGGTCATAAGTTGTAAGTAGTCAACAACAATTAAATCAAGCCCTTTTTCTGCTTTTAATCTACGAGCCAGAGCTTTCATTCTGACTATCGAATTTCCGGGTTGATCATCAATATATATTTTAGCTTTTGCAAGTTTGTCTAATGAATCTCGAAGTTGAGAAAATTCTCGATCAGAAGATAAACGCCCGGTCCGTAAGTTCCAAGCATTTACTCGACTTTCAGCGGAGAGCATTCTGTCTACTAGTTGTTGAGAAGACATTTCTAGAGAAAAAATAACTACAGACTTTTCATGAGTGGTTGAAGTCATTCGAGCAATATCAAGAGCCAGAGTAGTTTTACCCATAGATGGCCTGGCTGCAATAATAATTAGATCTTGTTTCTGAAAACCTGATAGGATAGTGTCTAAATCTCGAAAACCAGTCGGAAGTCCGCGCAACATTCCTTTATGTTCATGTAATTTTTCAAGACGCTCCCAGGCTTCAGGTAACGCATCTTTTAAGTTTATGTATTTTTGATTTTTGGGAGAGGAAACCACACTGAAAATTCTCTTTTCAGCCAGATCAAGTATATCATCCATATGATCGTCGCTTTCTTCAAATGCCAGTTCAGATACATAATCCGCTGCTCCAATTAAACTTCGGAGAACATATTTTTTTTGAACAATCTCGGCATAATGTTTAATGTTGGTAGAAGAAGGAACGACGTTAACTATCTCTGCAAGATAGACATTCCCTCCAATTGCCTCAAGCAATTTTTGCTCACCCAACTTTGTAGAAAGTGAAAGCATATCAATCGGTTCATTTTTGTTTGAAAGATCCAGCATCGCTTGAAAAATTTTTTTATGCTTTTCAACATAGAAAGATTCGGGGCTTATCATATCTTCCACTTCATGCATCGCATCTTTACGAAGCATTATTGACCCCAAGACTGCTTGTTCTGACTCAATACTCTGAGGAGGAATTCGTAGATTTTGTTTATTGTTTTTAGTTACACCCATTGTCATCTTTACCATAAAATCATTCTAGCATAGTAGAATAATTGTCAAAATCAAAAAGTGCGTAAATATGTTATTAATATGTTAATATATATTTATGAGTAAAAAAGTATTTTTATCAGGTGTTCAGCCTTCAGGAAAGCCCCATATTGGCAATTATTTCGGGGCAATGAAACAATTTGTTGATCTACAAAATGAGCACGAAGGTTATGTTTTTATTGCTGATTATCACGCCTTGCATTCTCTAAGAAATCCGAAAGAGATGAATGAAAATATAAAGAATGTTTTACTTGATTATCTAGCAATTGGCTTAGATCCCAAAAAGGTTACGTTTTTTAAACAAAGCGATATCTCGGAACATACTGAGCTTGCTTGGATTTTTGATACTATTATCACCATGCCTTATCTCATGCGAGCGCATGCTTTTAAAGACGCCCAGGCGAAAAATAAAGAAATAGATGTGGGTACTTTTAATTATCCTGTTTTGATGGCGGCCGATATTTTACTTTACGGTCCAAACCTTGTGCCTGTAGGGGCTGATCAAAAGCAACACGTAGAAATAGCTCGTGATATTGCAGAAAAATTTAATCATACATATGGAGAGACTTTTAAATTACCGGAACCAATGATTATGAAAGATATGGCAATTGTGCCGGGGACGGACGGACGCAAGATGTCTAAAAGTTATGGCAACACTATTCCATTGTTTGCCGAATATGAAGAAATAAAAAAAGCGGTGATGAGTATTGTGACAGATTCCGGCGAAGGAATTCCCAAAAATGTTTATGCGATACATAACCTGCTTCGTCCAGCTTCCGAACTTTTGCCTATTTATGAGAGTAAAGTCGGTAAATATAAAGAATTAAAAGAATTATTAATAGAGGATTTGGAAAAATTTATTGCTCCACTTCGTGAAAGACGCAAAGAATTTTCCAAAGATATTCCGAAGGCCTTAGCAATTCTAAAAGCCGGTAGTGAAAAAGCAAAAAAAGTTGCTTCGCAAAAAATGGAAGAAGTGCGAGAGAAAATTGGGGTTAATGTGTATGAAAAATAATTTAAAAGTGAATAAATTAATAAAATTTTTCTTGACTTTTACTTTCTGAAGGTATAGTATCAAGATATATGAAATTAATAGGTAACTTTTTCTTCTTTTACTTTAGTGACCCTTCGAGGGTTCATTTTTGCGATTGTTAAGAAAAAAACCTACTCTAATAACAATCCCAAAAACGAGCCCTTGAAAAAGGCTCGTTTTTGTTTGCCTATCGATCATGTGATCGAATGGGATGAAACAAGAAAGATCTTTGGAGGCAACTGTGTCAGTGGAAATAGAATCGGTTTCAAGGTATAAATTGCAAAACGACTTGCTTCTTGAGGGATGCAAGGAAAGAATCAAAAAAGGACAAGTCGGGGATTTTGTCAAGTGCGAACGGACGAGGGAAGGAATGTTTGTGACGCTTCAGTTTCAGGAAGGAACCGTCAGGATTCCATTTCCTTGGGTAACTCCGTTGCAAGGCTAAAACATTGCGCCTAGCCAGCGCACATTGGCGGACGTTCTCTCTCAAGAACGTCCGCCAATTTAATTTTATACTGTTTTTCTTTTTTTATTTATGATAAAATACTTTTGCTATGCGAAACAGGAAATATATAAAAGATTTAAAAAATAATGTCAGTAAGGAAGTTATCATCGCTGGATGGGTGGATGTTAGACGGGATCAAGGTAAAATGGTCTTTTTTGATATGCGAGATATGACTGGCAAGGTGCAATGTGTAGCCTTACCGAGTCGAGTAGAAGTAATAGAAAAAGCGAAAGAAATTAGACCCGAGTGGGTGTTAAAAATTACGGGTATCGTTAATAAACGTCCAGAAAAAAACATCAAGGCTGGGGTATTGAATGGCGAGCTAGAGCTGGAAGTAATAAATATTGAAATTTTAAATAAAGCAGACACTGCCCCTTTTCAGATAAATGAAAGTACGATTAATATAAGCGAAGATATAAGAATGAAGTATAAGTATTTAGATTTGCGTACAGAGCGAATGCAGAAAAATATTCGCATGCGAGATAAGATAATTACTTTTTTTCGTGAATATATGCACAAAAACAGTTTCATTGAAATAGAAACTCCCATTTTAATGAAAGGCACTCCAGAAGGTTCCAGAGAATATGTGGTGCCGTCTAGACTTTTTAATGGACAGTTTTACGTTCTTCCGCAATCTCCGCAGCAGTTCAAACAACTTTGCATGGTGGCTGGTTTTGAAAAATATTTTCAAATTGCTCGATGTATGCGAGATGAGGATACGAGAGGGGATCGTCAACCAGAATTTACTCAGCTTGATTTTGAAATGTCTTTTATAACTCAAGAAGAGGTCTTGGAGTATACCGAAGCTATGTTTATTGAACTTGTCAAAAATGTTTATCCGGATAGGAAAATAAACAAAATTCCTTTTCCTAGAATATCTTATGCTGAATCAATGAAAAAATACGGGTCCGATAAACCAGACATGCGAGTGGATAAAAAGAATCCAAATGAGCTTGCTTTTACATGGGTTTTGGATTTTCCCATGTTTGAAAAAACAAACGAAGGAGAATTACAGGCTGTCCATCATCCATTTTGTTCAATAAAGGAAGAGGATAAAGAGAAATTTATGAAAGGGGAAGACTTGTTCTCTATTAGAGCTAATGCCTATGATTTGGTGTTAAATGGCTATGAATTATCTTCTGGAAGTATCCGAATTCATGAACGTGAGATGCAGAAGAAAGTTTTTGAACTTCTGAAGATTAGCGAGGAAGATCAACAGAAAAAATTCGGTCATATGCTCGAAGCGTTTACCTATGGCGCGCCTCCTCATGGTGGTTTTGCTCCGGGTATTGACCGTATTGTAATGATTTTACAAAACGAGCCAAACATCCGCGAAGTTATTGCATTTCCAAAGACTGGAGAGGGTAGAGATTTAATGATGGGTTCTCCTGCGTCTATAACTGATAAACAGTTGAAAGAATTAGGGATAAAATTAGTCAAATAATTTTTAATGCAATACGTAATTTACGGTAAGGTTATAAAAGGCGATAGTTATGGAAGAAAAATTGGTTTTCCGACAGTAAATTTAGATTCAAAAACAAAAAAATTACCTAGAGCTGGGGTTTATTCCGGAGAGGCTATGTTGGATGGAAAGAAGTATAGAGCTGGCATTATCATCGGTCCAGGAGAAAAAATTGAAGCGCATTTGATTGGATACAGTGGAGACGCATATGGTAAAAATGTAACTCTAGAAATAAATAAATTTTTGAGAGAATATAAAAAATTTAACACTGAAGAAGAATTGATTATTCAAATAAAAAAAGATTTAGAACTATGTTAAAAGATTACACAGGTCCAATTTTTATTCTTATCGCAGCGACACTGTGGGCTTTTGATGGTTTAATTCGCCAGCATTTGTATTCTCTGCCACCGATTACGATAATATTTTTTGAGCATTTGATTGGTCTTATCCTTCTTTTTCCATTTGTTTACAGATATGTTTTCAAAACTAAACTTACAGGACGAGAATGGTGGCTTGTTGTTTTGATTGCAATTTTAAGCGGGCTTTTTGGCACATTGTGGTTCACGACGGCGCTCGGGAAAGTGCATTTTATTTCCATTTCAGTGGTATTTCTTTTACAAAAGCTTCAACCGATATTTGCCATTTCAACTGCTAGTATTTTCCTCAAAGAAAAGCTCGATAAGCGATATATCAAATGGACACTATTCGCCATAATTGCCGCTTATTTTGTCACCTTCAAGAATGGATATGTAAACTTTGCGACCGGCGAAGGGACGATTATCGCTGCTCTCTATGCCCTCGGCGCGGCATTTGCCTGGGGCTCTTCTACCACATTTTCTAAAATGCTCTTAGGCAAGGTGGATGCAAAAGTTAGCACTTTTTATAGATTTTTGATCACAATAGTAATTGCTTTACCCGTTTTACTTCTGTTTGGGAAGGGAACAAGTTTATCTGCGCCGACCACCTCCCAATTCGGCTGGTTAGCGCTTATCGCCGTCTCTACTGGTATGGTCGCGCTCCTAATTTATTACAAAGGGCTTGCGAAAACTCCTGTACATATTTCTACTATTTTAGAACTTGCTTTTCCTTTCGTGGCTATTTTATTGGATTTTGTCGTGAATCATACAGTATTATCTTTTAGCCAATGGATCGCCGCTTTGGTGTTGGTGTTTAGTATTTACCAAATTGCTAAATTGAGAGAACAAATATGAAAGACTTGTTAAAGAAAGTATGTGTGTCGTGCGAGGGGAAGGGAATTAAACCCTTAAGTAGAACTGATGCGCAAGATTATTTGGATGAGCTAATAGGATGGACGATGACTGGGGACAAAAACCCCGAACCAAAGCAATCTTGGTACGGGGCTAGAATTTCAAAAGAATATAAATTCAGGGATTTTATCGGAGCGATAAATTTTGTTGAAAGAGTAGCAGGTGTGGCCGAAATGGAAGGCCATCATCCAGACATTCACATCCATTACAACAAAGTTCTACTAGAACTCACAACCCACGCCATCGGCGGACTATCCGAAAACGATTTCATTGTTGCCACAAAAATAGATGCGCATAAGTAAATAAGTTTTATAAAAATAATTTACTATTATTATGCTATAGCATTATTATAGTAAATACTTACGCCATAACGTAACTTTGTACAATTTAATTTTTTGAATATAAAAAGGCGGGTCGTTTTTCAAACGAGTACCGCCCAGTTGTTGCGTGGCCAGTGCGATTTAGGCCTTCTTTTTTTCCTCCTTTCTTTCTCCACAATGAACGCAGTAGGTGCCAGGGATACATCCAAAGTCTGTTCTCCTGGTACGATCTTCTTCAATTTCTTCCCATTTGTGTCTTCCGTTTGGTGATTTTTTGCACTCTAAGCGTGTCAACTCTTTATCTGAAAGCCACCCAAGTACAGTGCGAAAAGTCACTTTTTCGGTGCGCCATTTTGGTTTGAATCTTATTACCCGATACGCAATAGCTCCTTCCTCTTCTTTAACTGATCTTCCTTCTCGTAACGCTTGCATAGACTCCTTTGAATCATAGATGTCGGGATACGTGAGGAGAACTTGACCTTTTCGTCTCTTTTTCATATTTTTTAATTTTCAACGACCAATTTTGTTTTTTGTGATAGGTAAACAAAAACCCCTTCCTAAGACTTAGGAAGGGGTTAGTTTCAAAAAATAATTTAAAATAATTACGAGCTCAAAATCAACCCTTTCCCAAGTTTGGAAGAGTTGTGATGATGCTTTGAAAGACGAGACAAAACCAATCGATACCCGCCGAGGGATCCGCCCAGCCATTTGGCTATGCGGGCTATGGTGGAAGAGGAGAGACCGGTTCTTTCACTTATGGCATTATATTGCATATCCTCCGAGAGTAGGCGAGCGGCCTCTAAGCGGTTCCCAAATTCTTTAATTTCTATCGGGGTCAAAAGGTCGCGCAGGAAGCGTTTAGCTTCATTTTCATTTTTAAGCGCCAAAATACCAGCCACCAGCTGCTTATTTTCTTTGGTGTACCAATCCGTATCTGGTCCGATTTCTTTGATCAATCGGACGGTTTTTACTCTTGTATTATCATTCATTCCTTTACTCATTCTTCTACTTTAGCAAACTAAAGTACTTTAGTCAAGTAAAGTAAATAGAGGGGGTGTGGATAACTAAAAACTATGCTATACTCAAAAATATGAAATACACAGAACTAGCCACAAAAGAAGTTACGCAAAAAGTCATTGAAGCGCTCGGCAAAAGAAATGTCGAAGCTTTTGCGGTAGAAAGCGGCTCTGTTGCACTTGCAAAAATCAAAGAGCTTATTCCTAAAGGAGCATCGGTTATGAACGGAGCTTCGGTCACACTCGAGCAGATAGGTTTTGTGGATTATCTTAAGGAAGGAAAACACGGTTGGAATAATCTGCATGAGGGAATAGTTGCGGAAAAAGACCCCGCAAAGCAATCAATGCTTAGGAAACTTGCTTTAACTTCAGATTACTATTTAGGTAGTGTGCATGCTCTCTCCGAGACGGGGGAGTTCATCATCGCTTCAAACACTGGCAGCCAATTGTCGCATATAGTTTTTTCTTCTCCGAACATTATTTTTGTAGTCAGTACCAAAAAAATTGTGCCGACATTGCCGGATGCCATGAAGCGACTCTTGGAACATGTCGTCCCGCTCGAAGACGAGCATATGAAGAAAAAATATGGGTTCGGCACACAGGTCAACAAGATTGTAACCTTCAGCAACGAGAATCCGATGATGAAGAGAAAAGTGAGGATGATACTTGTAAATGAGGATCTTGGCTTCTAAGCTATTTATATAACTATTTTACCAAATACCTTTTAAAAATAAGGTATTAAAAATTTGTTGACAGAATCATTTTTATATGATAGACTAACAAGTGAATGAACACAAACATTTGGCTTGACGAAGCTGGGGCCGAAAGGCAACAGCTTATCGAAAGTGCAGAATTCGAAGTTGCTGAAGACATGAAGGCTAAAGGGGTTTGGTTTTGGCCCATGATGGCTGTCATGGTGACTTTGGCAGCAACCCTTCTGCTTGTGCGGTACTTCGGATGAAGCCACCGCTAATCTAGGCGCCGTGTTGGTCTTTACCAGCCGGCGCTTTGTTGTTTGAATTTTCGAGAAAATTCTTTATTATTTTCCCATCTCTTTCCAACCAAGCAATATTACCTTCTAGCCGTTCGATGACTTGTTGTATTGCTCGCTTAGCTCCTGGAGCTTCGTGAACGCTAAAGAATTTTTTGAAAGATTTCAAATGTTTTTTCTCGGCGCTTCCAGAAATAGCTTTAACTAATCGGGCAAGCGTATGACCACCATCACCATAACGTGAGACCAAAACTTTCCAATTTTTTTGAATAAAGTGAAGCCAAATGTCCCGACCTAGGGGATTTGCTCCGATGGATGAAATAATCCCGATGGTGTCTTGAATCCTGACATCTTTAGACATAGCAAATTTGCAGACTAGTCTCAAAATTTTTTGATTCTGAAAATCACCCAGAGCTCCGCCGATTCTATTTTTTTCTTCGTGCAATGTTTCTTCTTTGTATTTTTCTATCAACATTTTATATTCTTTCATCTCACCCGAAGTAGCAACAATTGTATAGACAACACCACGAATATCTGGACTCACGTGTTTACCTTTCTGTATTAGGGTGAATCTGTTTTTTACTTGCTCTATAACCTTCTTTTCACCTGATCTTCCAAGACGAGAAATCATAAGTGAACGAAGCAGGGTATCAGTGTGAATTTCATTCTTTCTCTTGTCCCACCCAAGACGTTCTAAGGTAGGGGAAAACAAATCGATAATAATATTATTTAAATGGTTTTGCATTTTTTTATTTTTTACTAAAAGCTGTTCAATTCGAGCAAGACCAAGGGTAAGCTCTAGCCAAACCGTATAATCATTTTCTCTTTTATAGTTACTTAAAAAACTCAAAGCATCTGTTGTGGAAACAATCCCTGCTTCGGCTAAGGCAAAAAGATCTCTGATAATTCCAAGTCTATCTCGAGCAGATAATAATTTATTTTCGACTGGCATCTTTAATTTTTCTAGAAGTTCTTGACTATAAGCTGTGCGATAAAATCCTGTTTCGCCGATATTGACCTTTAACCAAGCGTCTTTATTTTTTACAGATACGGGTATTTGCCATAAAGTTTTATCTTTAGATTTTTGTTTGGAGATAGGGCTCGAAAAAAATCTTTCTTGAGATAAATTTAATTTTTCTTTTTTAATTTCAGCCTTTATGACTGGATATCCAGGTTTAGAAGTCCAATTATGCATTATTTTAGCGACAGGTTTTTTAGAAATTTTCTCAAACGCTTGCCAGAGATGAATAGTCTCGGTATTTTTATAACTATGTTTTTTTAAATAATACCGGAGTCCATCTCTAAAATCTTTTTCGCCTAAATAATCCGCCAGCATCTGAATAATTGAAGCTCCTTTTGAATATGATACCTCGTCGAATATTTCCCCAATTTCGTCAGGATGGTGTACTGGTATTTCGATTGGATGGGTATGAAGAAGTGAATCTAAGCGTAAGGCTACACCTAATTCTCTGGCAGAAAATTGTGTCCAAATATCCCATTTAGGAAAAATCTTATCTATCGCTAAATATTCTATGTAGGAGGCAAAGCCCTCATTTAACCAAAGATGAGTCCACCATTCCATGGTTACTAAATTTCCAAACCATTGGTGCGCTATCTCGTGCGCAATGACTAACGCAACCCATTGTTTGTTGCCAACAGATGAATTATTTTCATCCACCAAAAGCGCGCTTTCCCGATAGGTAATCGCGCCCCAATTTTCCATTGCTCCAGAGGTAAAGGATAAGCAATGTCAAAATATTTTTCATAAAATTCTAAAGTTTTGACCGCGCATTCAAGAGCAAACTTTGCTTGATGTTTTTTCCCGGGAGTGGTGAAGATGCGCACTTGGATGCTTCTCCCCCTGCCTGAGGGGGAGTGTCTGAAGGACGAGGGGGTGGGAGCAGTTTTCGATTCTAAATATTCAAAATCTCCAACAATAAACGCCAGAAGGTAGGTAGACATTTTAGGAGTTGGTAAAAATTTTACAATTTTATATCCCTGCCTACCGGCAGGCAGGCTGCTTTCGTGTTCTAAAACAGTAACTGGCAAGGTGTTTGAAATAGCTGTTTTATTTTTAGGAACAATAAGCGAAACATGGAAAATAGCTTTTTGGGCTGGTTCATCAAAACAAGGAAAAGCCCTTCTTGCATCCGTGGCTTCAAACTGGGTTGTTGCTAAATAATGTTCTTTATTTGAAACGGTGTATCTACTTCTGTAAAATCCACGCATTTTGTCATTAAGAATTCCCTTAAACACTAAAGTCAATTTAACTTTTCCAATGGGAATAAATTTGGGAAATAAAAAAGTTGCCGTTTCTTTCTTTTCATTGTAAGAAATTTTTTTGGCAAATACTTTATTTTCCCACATGTCTGACATGTGGACTGTCTCTATTTCAAGTTCTTTAGAGTGAAGAGTTAATGTTTTTGTTGGTTTTAGAATAGAGAGGGTGATTGTTTCAATACCCTCAAAAGTAAAATTTTCCAAATCAGGGCGTAACTGTATATCGTATTTTATTGGGATAACACTTTTCGAAAGGCGGACACTTCTATTTTTCATAAAGAAATGTTAGCATATAATAATGGAAACGGAAAGTTATACAGTAAAAACAACGGGTTTTGAAGGTCCATTTGGACTGCTTTTAGACTTGATCGAGAAGCGCAAACTTTTTATCAATGATGTATCGCTGGCGAGTGTGACTGAAGACTATCTAAATTATATGAATAAATTAGGTGGTCTCAATTCTTGTGGTTCTACAGAGATTACTAGTTTTATCCTTATAGCTTCAACTCTAATTTTAATCAAATCAAAATCACTTTTACCTAATTTAGACCTCACAGTAGAAGAAGAAGGCGATATAAAAAATTTAGAAGAAAGGAATAATTTTGGAAAAAAAATAATTTTTGCGCCACTGGAAAGAAAAAACGAGGTTTTAGTATTTTTACCAGATGACCAAATTGCAAAAGAAAGCATGATGACCATAATTCACAAGGTTCTTGGATCAATGCCAAAAAAAATATTTTTACCTGAAGTAGAAGTACGAAAAGTTATCAGTATTGAGGAAATGATAAGTAAATTAACTCAGAGAATACAGGATTCTATCAAAATAAACTTCAAAGATTTTACCGGTAAGGCAATGACTCGGGAAGAAAAAGTTTTTACAATTGTTGGATTTTTAGCAATGTTAGAGCTCGTGAGAAATGGAATACTCCATGTTGTTCAGGAAAATAATTTTGAAGATATTATTATTACAAAAAATCAATTATGAATTTAGAATCAAAAATTGAAGCAATCTTATTTTGGAAGGGTGAACCAATTTTACGAAAGAAACTGGCGGAAATCCTGTCTGCGCAGGCAGGTTTGAAAGTGGAAGAGGTAGAAATAAATGAGAGTATTGAAAAATTAAAAGAAAATTTAAAAGAAAGGGGAATAGTATTACTGGAAAAAGGATCCGAAATTATGCTCGGGACAGCGCCTGAACTTTCTAAACTTTTTGAAGATTTGCAAAAAGAAGAATTGAATAAAGAACTTTCAAAAGCAAGCTTAGAAACATTATCCATCGTACTTTATAAAAATGGAGTGAGTCGAGCCGAGATTGATTACATTCGGGGAGTAAACTCGAGTTTTACTTTGCGCGCATTGTCCGTTCGTGGGCTTCTAGAAAAAAGTTTAGATCCAAAAGATAACAGGCGTTATATTTACAAACCAAGTTTTGAACTTCTGTCCTATCTGGGCATAAAATCAGTAGAAGAATTGCCAGATTATGGCGAAGTTGCTAATTCTATCAATCTGGTAGCGGAAAATTTAAAGGAAATTGATTAAATAAAACAATTTGTATTTTAAAATAAAGCGTGTAAGATAAGATCATGATCCTTCGAATTTTTGTTTCCATTTTTCTTTTATTTTCAATACTTTTTATGCCCTTTTGGGTGTCTGTCGTGTTAGCGTTTGTAAGCATAGCGTATTTCCAATTTTTTCTAGAAGCTGTCTTTTTGTTTTTTCTATTGGATTTACTTTATGGAGTAAGAGAGATTAAACTTTTTAATATGGTTTTCGTTTCTTTTATTACAATGCTTGCCTGTTTTATAATTTTAGAATTATTAAAAAAGAAACTGAAATTTTATCCCAACAATTAAATAGTAGTGAGAATATTTAAAAAAAATAAAATCAAAGAAGCAATCTCTTTCGTAGAACCGGACGAAATTTTTCTTGATTCAAAAAATTTACAAAACTTTAATCGTCAACAATTCGAAGGTCGAATAGAGAAACCAATTCCAAGAAAAACTGTAAATTTTCTTGGAATTTTTTTTCTCTTTACAATATTAATATTTGGAGCTCGTTTAACATATCTTCAAGTGCAAAATGGTGCTGAATACAAAAAAAGAAGTGAGAATAATACCTTAGGAAAAGTAAATATTTTTGCAGAAAGGGGAATAATTTACGACAGAAATAAAAAAGAATTAGCTTGGAACAAGAAAGACACAGAAAATCATCCCCAAAGCGAAAATCCAACTCCTGCAATCCGTACTTATCTATCGCCTGGATTTTCACACATATTGGGCTACGTAAGTTATCCAACAAAAGATGATCTGGGGAATTATTGGCAAATCGAATTTGTAGGTAAAGATGGATTAGAAAAAGAATACAACGATAGAATAAAAGGAGAAAACGGATCAAAAATAATAGAAACAGACGCCAGGGGAATTATTCACTCAGAAAATATTATAAATACTCCAAAACAGGGAAATGATTTAGTAATCAGTATCGATTCAAGAATTCAGATGAAATTATTTAATTCTATTAAATATTTATCAGAAAATAATGGATTCACGGGTGGGGCGGGAATTATAATGGATGTCCAAAATGGAGAAATTATAATTTCTACCAGTTTTCCAGAATATGATTCTGAAATTTTATCTTTAGGCAAGGACGTAAATAAAATTAATAGCTATATAGTTGATAAAAGAAAATTTTTCTTAGATAGAACTGTTTCCGGGCTTTATGCTCCAGGATCAATCGTTAAACCATTTTTTGCCTTGGGCGCTTTAGTGGAGGGGATAATTGATCCATCTAAAAAAATTCTTTCAACCGGTTCTATTTCAATTCCAAATCCCTACTTTCCAGATCAAAAAACTATTTTTAAGGACTGGAGAATAAATGGTTGGACAGATATGGCAGAAGCTTTGGCTGTTTCCTCAGATATTTATTTTTATGCAATTGGTGGAGGTTTTGAAAATCAAAAAGGACTGGGTATTGCAAATATTGAAAAATATGCAAAATTTTTTGGTTTTGAAAATAAAACTGGAGTTGATTTGCCAGATGAGAAAAAAGGCATTATTCCAAATCCGGAATGGAAAATAGCAAACTTTAAGGGAGACCCTTGGCGGATTGGGGACACTTATCATACAGCTATCGGACAATACGGATTTCAAATTACTCCCATAGAAATGGTCAGAGCTGTTTCTGCTCTTGCAAACAACGGAAAACTTTTAACTCCCCATTTTATATTAGGTGATCTACAAAAAGAAAATCAAGTCTCCGAAATAGATTTTAAAAAAGAATATTTTAATACTATCCACAATGGAATGAGGCAAGCGGTAACTTATGGCACGGCAGTAGCATTAAATGTACCCTATGTAGAAGTTGCTGCCAAAACTGGAACAGCTCAAATTGGAGTTACCAAAAATAAAGTTAATTCTTTAGTAATTGGTTTTTTCCCATACAAAAATCCAAAATATGCTTTCACGATTATAATGGAAGCTGGTCCTTCCGTAAATAGCGTCAATGCCTCCACCGTCATGCGAGAACTTCTAGATTGGATGTCTCTCAATATATCATCACTATTGCATATTAATGTCTGGTTGAGGTATAATATCTCTATGCGCAAAGCATATATATTTTTGGTTTTAGGTATTTGGATGGCAGTATTGCCATATTTAGGTTTTCCGCATTCTTGGAAAAACGTCTTAATAACTCTTTCTGGGTTTGGACTTATTTATACAAGCTTCACCTTGTATAAAGAATCTAGAATAAAAGAAACCAAGAAAGAAGAAACTTTTGATAATTTTTCTGAAAATGAGTTTTTAAAAGAAGAAAAAAGGGAAGAAATTTAATATCTAATTATGCAGAAATTTTCAAGTGGGATGCGAAATACAATAATTATTTTAGCTATTCTGGGGGCTTTTTTTTTGGGTATTTACGTAAATAATTACGTTCGTCCTGAAATAGAAAAAGTTATCGGCCTTTCTAAAGAAGAAACCCCGGCTACAATTGGAATAGATTTTTCTCCTTTTTGGAAAGTCTGGAACACTATTAATGAAAAATATCCGAAAGCAAACACAACTGATCAAAATAAGATTTTTGGCGCTATTTCAGGTCTTGTGGGCTCATTAGAAGACCCATATAGTGTATTTTTCAACCCGGATGATACAAAGGCCTTTGAGGAAGAAATAGCTGGTAATTTTACGGGAATTGGAATGGAAGTTGGTATAAAAAATAAAATACTGACTGTTATTGCTCCATTAAAAGATACTCCGGCTTATAGGGAAAATATTAAACCCGGTGACAAAATTTTAAAGATTGATGAAACAGTTACTTCTGATTTAAGTATTGAGAAGGCAATTAAATTAATGCGTGGAGAAAAAGATACAGTGGTGATGCTTACAATCTTTCGAGAAGGGGAGAAGGAGCCCAGAGAAATAAAAATTACTAGAGATGTTATTAACATACCCACTCTTGATACAGAACTTCGATCAGACAGTATTTTTGTGATAAAGCTTTATAGTTTTTCTGCTAATTCTGCGAACCTTTTTCGGGAGGCAATGAAAAGTTTTGTAGAAGCTAAGACTGATAAATTACTCTTGGATCTAAGAGGAAACCCGGGCGGGTATTTGGACGCAGCTGTAGATATATCAAGTTGGTTTTTGCCAAGCGGAAAAATTGTTGTAACTGAAGACTATGGTAATGAAAAAGAGCCAGAAATATTTAGAAGTAAGGGTTATAATATATTTAGTGAAAAATTAAAATTTGTTATCTTAATAAATGGTGGATCTGCTTCAGCCTCTGAAATTGTTGCTGGCGCAATGCAAGACCACGGACGCTCAAAACTCGTCGGGAGCCAAAGCTTTGGCAAGGGTTCTGTGCAAGAGGCAATAAAAATTACTCCCAGCACTCTTCTAAAGATTACGGTAGCTAAATGGCTTACACCTAATGGAAATTTAATTACGGAAAAGGGTTTAACTCCAGATTATAAAGTAGAGATTACCAGAAAAGATTTGGATAACGGAAAAGATTCACAGTTAGACAAAGCAGTAGAGATATTATTAAAATAATAAGATTTTCGATAAATATGAGAGTAATATTTTTACAGGATGTGCCCAGAGTCGGAAGAAAATACGACATAAAAGAAGTTAACGACGGCTATGCAGTAAATTTTTTATTACCTAGAAAATTAGCTATTACCGCCACCCAGAAAGCGGTGGCAGAACTTGAAACACATAAAAGGGAAATTGTTATTGAAAAAAAAGTACAAGAGAGTTTACTCCTAAAAAATTTAGAAGAAATAAAAGGTAAAACTATCACCATAAAGGGTAAAACGAATGAATTAGGACATCTTTTCTCCGCCATTCATAAAAAGGAAATTGTTGAAGCCATGAAGGAACAAAATCATGCAGACGTCAGTGAAGAATTTATTGTTTTAGAAAAACCAATCAAAGAAGTAGGGGAATTTGAGATTCTAATTTCCATCAAAGGACAAAAATCTTCGTTTAAACTTGTAGTGGAGGGAATATGATATAATAATGATTATGCCTGAAATTAAATCAGACAAGGAAAATATAATATTGAGAAGGTTATTTTACGAACCGTATTTTTCAATTAAAAAAAATTCTCTAGCTGAAAAAAAGGCGGAATTACTTGATAAGTTAAGAAGTAAAACAAAACTTGATAGTTATAAAAGGTATCTCGGAACCCCTTTGCGTTATGCTGGGGGTAAGACATTAGCGGTTGGTCATATTATAAATCTTCTGCCTACAAACATAAAAAAGGTAGTCTCACCTTTTTTGGGTGGCGCTTCAGTAGAGATAGCTATTGCTAAAGAATTAGATATTGAAGTTATTGGATACGACATTTTTGATATATTAATAAACTATTGGCACCACCAAATAACCCAGCCGAAAGAATTAGCAAAAAGACTTGAGAAGTTTAAGCCAACAAAAGAGGAATATGCAAGAGTAAGAGAGATAATGAAAAAGCATTGGAAGGGCGTAAAAAAAATTCAAGGTCTTGATCTAGCTTCTGTATATTACTTCAATCATAATTATTCTTACGGTCCTCATTTTCTCGGTTCACAATCAAGTGTTTATCTTCGACCAGAAAGACATAGAACAACCATTGAAAAGGTAAAAAACTTCGATGTAAAAAATTTAAAAGTATTTTGTGAAAGTTTTGAAGAAGTGATTCCCAAGCATAAGAATGATTTTTTATATTGCGATCCTCCATATTATCTAGATGGAGATAGTAAGATGTTTGTTGGTATGTATCCTCACAGAAACTTTCCTATACATCATAAAGGTTTTAAGCATGAAAAACTTAGAGATCTTCTCAAGGAACACAAAGGCGGATTTATTCTCTCTTATAATGATTGCTCTACAATAAGAGAATGGTATAAAGATTTCAACATAATAGCTCCTACTTGGCAATATACTTTTAGCCAAGGAGATACAAGAATTGGTAAGAATAGAAAAGATAAAAATAATGGTTCTCACATTAAAAAATCGCACGAAGTAATAATATGGAAACTCCCAGAATAAGAAAATCAAGAGCTTCATCTTCTGATGAAGCAAGAAGATATCGTCAACAAGGACACGATGATGCTTTACTTTTTGCGCTCGCAATAGGATTAAAAAAAGACTATAAAAATGATGCCAAAGCAAAAAAGGATGTAATCGACCCGTCAGGAGACGCGCATTCTGTTAAAAGTGGAGAAAAGAAATGGCAGATCTTTCTTTACAGTGAAAAGCGTTTTGAAGAATTTAGAGTTATGAATGGAATGGGCCAACTCTTAATCGAATGTATAAAATCTTTTCCAGAAACATTTGAGGAATACCAAAAAAATAAAACTGAAGCTAAAAAAAAGTTAAGACCGCACATGGTCGCTTTAGCGGAAAAATTACAAGATAAATATAGGTTAAAAGCTTTTATGGAAAAATCTATGTTTAATGGTGGAGAGGTAAATTATCTTACAGTGTATGAAAAAAATAAGTTTCACGTTTTTTGGGGTAAAGAAGTAGAACAAATAATGGCGGACAATTTTAAAGTCACCAATTCAAAAGCTATACAAGCAGGGCAATTTCCTGAGCAGAAAGTTCTATTTAAGTTTGAAGGCACTAATCTTGCTGAGCTTGAAATGCGAAATGATAGCTCTATTCATTATAGGGAAATAAGATTTAATATGTATAAACCCAAAGCTATAAAATTACTTTTTTCTAAAATAACTTCCACAAAAAATTATAATAAGAAAGTAATTTTATATGGCGAAGCTGTAAGACATTTTGGTCGCTGGAATAACCTAAAATAAATTTATTTTAAAAGTCATAAAGAGGGGATTGTTAGTGGAGAAAATCTAATACTTATTTAGTTTACATTCACCACTTTCTTCACGACAATCTGACCGTTGAAAGAAGTTTTGCGTCTGGAGCCAAATTTGACTGTGCCGTCTTTAAGAGCGAAAAGAGTATGGTCTTTACCTAAACCCACATTATTGCCAGCCATAACGACTGTACCGCGTTGACGGACGATAATACAGCCGGACTTAGTCTGTTGCCCATCAGACAGTTTAATACCAAGATATTGTGGATTTGAATCTCTTAAGTTTTTGGCGGTTCCGCCAGCTTTTCTATGTGCCATATGTATGATAGAGTATAAACAATTTCATGGAAAAAATCAAGCGATTTTTGGAGAGCGAGAAGGGGAAAGATGTAATGATAGTTTTGATCGTTATTTTAGTCGGTTTAAGCTCGTTTGAGCTAGGTAGACTATCAAAAGAAAGCAATTCATCAGGCATAAAAATTGAATATCCAGATCAATATAAGAATCAGGCTGCGAATACTATTTCATCTCAAAATTCTTCAAAAGTGGATATTGAAACTCCTGTGAAGATTTCAGATCCAAACAGAAAAAGTTTTTTTGCATCAAATAGAGGAAGTAAATATTATTCCATTGGATGTTCTGGTGGCAAAACTATCAAACAAGAAAATAGAGTCTACTTTACAACTAGGGAAGAGGCAGAGCAGGCAGGATATGAGCTTTCAAGCTCGTGTAGATAAAGTGCTGTATTTTATATGCATGTCGCACAATATATCTTTGCGGTAGATACCAAAGAGGGTCTTGAGAAGAAGCTCTTTTTTTCTCTTACTTAACGCTATCAAATAAGTCTTTAAACCAATCTAGAGCTTGTTTAAACCAATTAATGATCTCAGACCAAGAAAGATGAAAATAAGCTAAAATTCCAGATATCGTTATATTAAAATAACGCATTAAAAGAAGGGCAATAATAATAATTAATAATAATTTTAAAAAGCCCTCTTCTTTGTTATTCTTTTTGTTTCTCATACATATTATTTTACCACCTCTATAAAGCTCTGACAATACAAAGGGGTGTCTGCTCCGATGTTTGACCCAATGGGTTATCCCTAAAGACCGAAGCGCAGAAAGAGTTCGATATTCCCCTATCCGAACGTCCCAAAACGTTAACTCCGAGATCATTAGCATCGACTATCACACAATCATTTTTTATTTTTAATTTAATATCTTTAGCAACTTTGTCTGGATTAGCTGGTCCCAGTTTGGCATATTCGTTATAGGGAGGCAGAGTATAAGAACACGGACCATCGATCGCATTTATATTTTTGCCGACAACTTTATAAAACACTCCACGTAGCCCAAAAGGTTTCGTGATAGCTGAACATAAAGCCGCAAAAAGAATTCTCATTGCCCCGGCTTCTCTGATGGCAAGTTCCATCGTCCACTCGCTGCCAAGTCCGATTCCATAAGGAGATTTATGCACAAATTTTACTAAAAACTTCGCCAGACGCCCCGGATGAATATCTTTTATCGGAAATGCCCTGCCCTGCGTGATTGCTACTACCCTCTCGCTTATAAAAAGAATGTCATCTTTTTTAAGATTGGAACTGGCATATTTAACTACAACATCGATTATATCATCGCCTTCTTTTATGACATGCGTTTTTATCGGAATACGTTCGTAATTTTTTCCATCTGCTTTTATTATTAAATTTTTTCCCTTGTTTGGTATTTTTTCCATAAATTAAAATATTTTTAGCAAATAATAAAGCGGGTCAAGGTAAGCGTTAGTCGGAGCAAGCGGCATAGTGTATACCCTGCCTTCGCAGGTGGTACTCGGCCTTTTCTGTACGCTAACGGCGGAACCCACATAGACAGATACATGCAGATGAGGTCCCGTTGTATGCCCTGTATTACCACTATAACCCACTATTTCTCCCCTTAGAATCTTCTGTCCTTCAGAAGCCTTGATGAGTGATAAATGCCCGTAAGCGCTCGCTAAGCCATTATTGTATTGTATAAACACCCATTTGCCAAATGAAGTTCCGACGCAGGTGTCATCGGTATTGCCAATTCCCGTTACGACTCCATCGGCCATCGCTTTGACAGGAGTGCCGACTGAAGCTCGTAAATCCACTCCGCTATGGCTACCCGAAGTATAAAGCCTTTTTGAATCGGCCGTTTTGCCGAACATCTGGGTAATTTTTATTTTATCAAGGGGCCAGCTTAAAACTCCGCCAGTGGGAAGTTTGGACGGATCAAGTGTAAACTGCAGCTGTGATTCATAGTCGCGCAATTCTTTTTCAAAAGCTTCTTTTTTTGCGAGCCGGTCTGTAAGCAATTTTTGATAATTAGCTTCATTGTTTTTAGTCTGTTTCAGCAACTTGTTTTTTTCGTTCGTATTCTGCACCACTATTTTATGCTGGTCCGCAAGTTTAGACTTAAGTAAAGTAAGTTCGTTTTTAGCGCTAATAGTTTCTTTTTTAGTATCTTCCAATTTACCTTTTATTTCTTTTAATTGAGTTATATTTTTTCTAATGTTCTCACGGACAGTAACTATGTCACTTAAATCATTCCAGGTTGTTGTAAAATTATCTTGGGATAATAAAATTCCTACAATATTATCCTGCTCAAATTCGTTGGTATTTCTAATACCAGAAGAAATAGATTCTATGTTGTTTGTTATTTTATCTTCTTTGTTGCCTATGTCAGAGCTCAAGCTTTCGATGGTTAGATTTGTTTTATCAATTTTTTTTTGAGTTATACTTATGTCGGCTACCAATTTTTTTCTGGTCAAATCAAGCTGTTTTATGGAATTACTTAAAGAACTTTTTTGCTGACCCAAATTATCAAGTTGTGATTGAAAAGAAGCTATCTCTTTTTCTAAATTATCTATCTCAGAATTTTTTTGATTTATTTGATTTCGAAGATTTTGAATATTTTGCGCGCAAGAAAAAGCAATGGGAATTAATAAGATAGTTATTAAAACTATTATCTTAAATAGCTTTTTGTAATCTAGATAAAGTTTCATTTTTGCCTATTATGGATGCTATCACAAACGGATCTGGAGATTTATCGGCCCCAGAGAGAGCGTAGCGTATTGGGTGCAACAGCTCTCCCCTACTCGGAAGAGTATTCGCAACTTTCATTAATGCTTCTTTTATATTTTCTTTATCAAAGTTTTCTGCTTTTAAAATTTCTAGGGCATTTTTAGCTTGTTTTAAATTATCGGAAATTTTTTTTGGTGAAGTATTTTTGTACAGAAGTTTTTCTTTCAAAGAAATCTGTGAGAAATCTGGTGCTTGAAAGAAAAAGTCTAACTCCCCTCTTTCGACCATATCTTTCACATCGTTCCATTTTGAAATCCTCTCCAAAATAATGGGAACAAGTTTAAGAGCAATTGTATTATTTCTCATATTCTCTGGTAACCACTCTAAAATATTTTTTTTTATTTCTTTTTGTGGCAATTTTTTAATGTGCTCTTTGTTCAGCCAATCAAGTTTTTCCGAATTAAACACGCCTCCACTTTTTTGTATTTTATTTATATCAAATTTTTCTACAAGTTCAAGAAGCGTAAAGATCTCCTGTTCTCCACCCGGATTCCATCCGATAAGCGCCATAAAATTTATAATTGCTTCCGGCAAGTATCCCAAATTCCTATATTCCAAAGCAGGTATTACTTCGGGATCTCTTTTGGAAAGTTTCGCCCGGTCTTTGCCTAAAATCAGGGGCAGATGAGCATAGAGCGGTCTTGTAGCGCCAATCGCTTCTTGAATCAGAATCTGCCGTGGCGTATTGGCAATGTGTTCCTGACCCCGTATCACATGAGTTACTACCATTTCGTAATCATCTACTACCACAGTGAAATGATAAAGTGGTTCAGTCAAGCTTCTGGCAATAACGAAATCTTTCAAATCTGTCGTATCAAATGTAATATCACCCAAAACAATATCACTGAAGGTGATTTTTTTATTTGGATTTTTAAAACGAATTACTTCACTCCTCTGAGCGATTTCTTTCCCGCCTTTTCGGCGGGTCGCCGATGAGGCGACTTCTTTTGAAATGTAAGCAAAACCATCAGCAATCATTTTTTCTAGATATTTTTTGTATATTTCTGTCCGCTCTGATTGACGAAAAAATTGGTCTGGTTTTAATCCTAACCACTCAAAAAGTTTTAGAAAGCCATCTTCATATTCTTTTTTTGACCGTTCTTTGTCGGTATCTTCGCTCCGAAGGATATATACGCCTTTATTTTGTTTGGCAAAAAGGTAATTATATAAAGCAGAGCGAACACCGCCTAAATGAAACTGCCCCGTTGGCGACGGCGCGAATCTGGTTACGATTTTATTTGACATACTCTTATAATAACATAAATGCAACCCCCTTAAAATCCCCCTTATCAGGGGGACTCTAAATACAAACACGAACGTCCCCTCCCCTGACAAGGGGAGGATTAAGGAGGGGTTGTATTTTGTATTCTTGTGACTAAATCCTCAGTAACTTTTTCAACATTATTTAAAATTTCTTCATTTGTGTATCTTATTATCTTCAATCCAAATTTTTGTTTCAATATATTATCTCTTTCCATATCTCTATCTTTTTGAAAATTATGTATTTCACCATCTATTTCTATAATGAGACCTAGTTTTGCACAATAAAAATCTACTATAAAATGATCTAACGGTTTTTGTCTAGTAAATTTAAAATCTACCAACTTTTTATTTTTTAAAACTTTGTTCCAGAATAAATTTTCTGCTTCAGTTGTTTCTTTTCTTAATTCTCTGGCACGAGAAACTAAATTTTTATCATATGGAATAAAAGGTATATTGAGAAATTTATGTTTTTGCATTTTATTTCTCCCCTGACAAGGGGAGATTAAGAGGGGTTGTATTCTTGAATTTCTATTCTACTTCTCATGGCTTATAGCGATATCCACTAAGGCGTGGGCGATTTTCATGGAGGCATCAGGTTTATTGAAAGCTTTTGCATTTTTCGACATATTTTCACAAATTTCTTTATCCCCTATTATTCTTTCAATTTCTGAACTTAAAATATTACCGGTCATATTCATTTCTTCCACCACACTGCAAGCTCCCGCGCGAGCGTAATTAAAAGCATTCTTTTTTTGATGATCTAAATTCGTATTTGTTATCGGTATCAAAATAGACGGCACACCCCAAGAAGCTATTTCAAATAACATCGAACCAGCTCTGGAAATAACTATTGTAGCTGCGCCCGCAGCCATTTTCATAGCTAAAGAATTAAGAAAGGGTGTAGCCAAATATCTTAATTTATATTGATTATCAGTTAGCACAACTTCAGCTCTATCCAGAACCATCTTAAAATTCCGAACGCCAGTTTGATGAATAATTTGATAATTATTAACAAGTCTTGGTAATGCATCCAAGATAGTGTTATTAATAAGTTCTGCCCCCTGAGAACCTCCTAAAACTAAAATAACTGGAACACTTTCTTCTAGTTTAAAATATTCAAGCGCCTCTTTTCTGGGAGCAGGATTTTCTATCTCGGTTCTGATTGGTTGACCTGTCCAGGCAACTCGTTTTTTGGGAAAATAATCAGCCGCTTCTGTAAAAGAAACAGCAATTTTTTTAGCAAAATGGCCAGCCCATTTATTTACTCGACCAGGAGTTGAATCTGATTCGTGAATTAAAACGGGAATACGCAAAATTCTAGCAGCAAAAATTGTTGGGAATGAAGCATATCCTCCTTTACCAAAAACAACGTCTGGGTAGATTGAAAACAATTTAAAAATTGCATTTAAAACACCCCAAAAAATTTTAAAAATATCAAGAAAGTTTCTAAAGGAAAAATAAGTGCGCATTTTGCCAGTACTTATCTCTTCATACAAAAGCTCATTTTCAAAAAGCTTTTCTTTGTCATAAGGACTATCAGAAATATAATAAAGCTTAACTCCCAGTATATTTTCATTATCTATTATTTGATTGATTTTTTGAGCAATAGCGATAATGGGATAAAAATGTCCCCCTGTCCCTCCACCCGTAAAAACTATTTTCATATACTTTATAACTTTATGAACCTGCCTACCGGTCAGGCAGGCTTTTTACTTTATAACTATTTTTTGACACATTCAACACGATTCCTGTTGCCAAGAGATATATCATCAGTGAAGTACCTCCATGGCTCATAAAAGGAAGCGGCACTCCTGTCAATGGAAAAACTCCAGTAATAGAAGCGATATGCATAAACGACTGCACTGTGATTAGTATAACAATTCCAGAGACCAAAAGTCTACTAAAGAGATCTCCCCCATTATTAGCAATACGAAATCCGCGTAAAGCAAAAAGTAAATAAAGAAATATGGTTGCCGAAGCCCCAACAAAACCTAATTCTTCACCCAAAACTGCAAAAATAGAATCACCTTGCGGTTCTGGAAGATAGCTAAATTTTTGAATACTTTGACCTAAGCCTCGCCCAAATACTTTTCCAGACCCTAAAGCAATAAGTGATTGTTGAATTTGATAAGAAGACCCTCGTGGGTCAATTGATGGATCAATAAAAGTTTTCACTCTTTCTTGGAGATAGGGTGTAAAAAAGAGAAGAGCCGAAAGAAGAAACATACCTCCTATTCCAACTCCTAAAATATACTTTAGAGGAACACCAGAAATAAAAAGAATTGAAATTCCTGTTATTGTGATTAAAATTAAACTCTTGGTGTCAGGTTGTTTAAGTAAAATTACAGCGATAATTGCCAGCATTACGAAAAATGGCAAAATTCTAAATTTGAAATTCTGTACCCTATTCTTAGCCCAAGACAACCAGGCCGTAAAATAAATCACAAATCCAAATTTCAAAAACTCGACAGGCTGAAAAGAAAACCCTCCAAATTGGATCCACCTTTGCGCTCCCCCATGACTCCAACCCAAATTAGGAATAAAAACAGATGCAGTTAAAAGTATTGACGCTAAAAAAATAAAAAAAGCATATTTCCGCCAAAATTTATAATTTATTTTCGAACAAAAATACATACCAACAAGCCCTAAACCTAAACCAAAAACTAGCTGGTTAAAAAGTACCGAGTAGAAAAGTTTTTCGTTTTTAGCCAAGATTCCCAAAGACGCAGAAATAAACATACTAACCCCAATAGCAAGCAAGAGGCTAACGA
>Ga0076010_101_pt1 | contig 31194 bp, 30 predicted proteins | sample RifGroB1_FD_68073 | JGI IMG/M metagenome (GOLD analysis project Ga0076010, IMG submission 68073) | Parcubacteria bacterium GW2011_GWB1_36_5 | reverse complement strand
ATGGTTATACAGCAAAAGGCTATTGTTTCAAATCGAGAAAAGAGTGATGCGATTGCGAATGAAGTGATGGCTCAGGTATTGAATGAGATAAAGATTGCTACTTCTGTAAGTGATAGTTATTATAGGGAATTCACTCTCCCTAGCAAACCACATGGTCTTGAGTATAATATTACGTTGACATCTTCAGGAGGAGATGCTGAATTAGTGTTAGGATATGAGAATAGAGAAATGGTAAGGTTTTTGGACAATATCCAGGCAGGATCAGATATTCAGGTAGGCTCAAATATTATAGGGAAATCTGGAGGAGTAATTTCCATTAGAAAGAAGCCTTAATATTTAGATTAAAAACAGCATAAACATTTTAAATACCTGCACATAGTTACCCATAACCGCAGCGCCCATCACAAGTACGGGTATCGACGCCACAGCCAACACGCAAAGAGCTACTGTAGCAATTTTTGCTTCAGTCGTACCAGAATTTAAAAAATCCTTTAGTCTTTCTATATACCCATCTTTCTTCATATATCTAATATTCTAGCATATGCGGATTTCTTATGTAAAGTTAAAACCCTTTTACTAAATCTTTCCTAATCGTTTGTATCAATTACTATTAAATACCATGTAAATAATTATCTTTATAGGTAAGAGGAACATCGTTAGTCTTGCTATTTCCCTGTGCATCCTTTATTGTGAGTCGCATCATGAGCTGATCAAAACCGTCTTTTTTAGTCACATATACCGAAATGTTTTCAGGATACTTTTCGGGGTTGCTATATAAGCTATCACTATAAAAAATACGTGTCCAGCCGGATGAGATTTTCTTATAAACACCATTTCCAATTTTTGCCAAATCCTCAGAACCTGGAATTGGAACATAAGAAAGAATAAAGAGCTCCTTAACACCATCCTTGTCGAGATCCACCAATACATTCTGAAGTTCCTTAAAATTTTCATTAATGAGGGCACGATGATTGGAAGGATCGGTTTCGAACGAAGGGATTGTGGGAGGTATGACTGAAGATTTTTTCGAGACAGGTACGGGAGCGGGGACAACAAGTGTTGCGGGCGGATATTTATTTATGAAATATTGTGTTATAGGATTACTACCCGTTGCCTTTTGCTTGTAACTCATACTTTCCCCACCATCACTATCGGTCGTCCATATTCCTTCTTGGGTAAAAATAAAATCAAATGAAGAAAATGGAACCCATGCTAATTCGTGCTGTTCAATGCGAAAAATTGAATATTTCCCGAGCACATCTTTCTTCGACATTTTATTAAAAATCAACTCGTAAATATCCTTTCCTGAGATAACTTTATTTAAATGGACGAAAACAACTTTATTCTCACTTGTTTTTCGATATTGACCAATGAATGTTTTAATACATACTTCTCCTGTAATTCCGGTAGATTTTAGATCGGAGCTATCCTCTACATTTCTACATTCTTCGTCAATCTGTACTTTTTTGAGGTTTGAAATATATAGCGTGTAATCACCAAAAACTTCCGGAAAAAGACTTTCGGCTGAATTTATTTCTTTTTGCGCATCATTTATGAAGGGAGTAGACGGATTAATTTCTTTGCTTTTCGAATAGATAAAAACCCCACTTCCAACCACCACAATTCCAACAATAACAAGAAGGATAAGCCCTGCAAAACCTTTTTGTGTATTTTTCATATAATAACAATTATATACCTCTATTTCCTCTTCTTCCACTCGTCTATCTTAGCATGATTTCCAGAAAGCAGAACTTTCGGGACTTTATATTTTTTTCCTTTATATTTTAAAATTTCGGGACGCGTATAAACTTCACTACTGGAAATTCTTTCTTCTTCCAGTGACTCATATTTACCCAAAACCCCTGGAATTTGGCGAGAAATTGAATCGATCAAAACCATTGCCGGAAGTTCCCCTCCAGTCAATACATAATCCCCGATTGAAATTTCCTGTGCTTTTAAAATTTTTTGAACTCGAGCATCTATTCCTTCATATCGGCCTGATATTAAAATAATATCTGTATATTCCTGTACAGACTTTTTTGCATATTCTGTTGCAAATTTTTTGCCACTAGTTGAAAATAAAATAATTTTCAACTTTTTATTTTTGCCCTTCACTGCGTTCAGGACCTTCGCCACTGCTTTAAGCAGTGGCTCGGCTTTCATCACCATACCTGGTCCACCTCCATAGGGACGATCATCTACTGGCTTATAATTATTTTGAGGCGCTTTTATGAAATCCCTTGGATTATAGAATTTTATTGAAATAAGTTTATTCTTTATTGCTCGCCCAACAATAGATTCTTTTAAGTAAGAATCAAACATCTCCGGGAAAATTGTAATTACATGAAAATTCATATTTTATAAACCTAACAAAATCCCCTCGTTTGAGGGGATTTTGTTTATATTCCTTTCAAGTCTTCCATCGCTTGATCAACAGTCTTTAACGGAGAAGGAGTTTTTGATTGTTCAGTTCTTTCTGGTCTAGTACTTCCTTCTGGTTCATTGATTTTCAAATTTACCCGAGCATTATTCTTCATACCAATAATCCTGAGTAGGGTCCGGATAGCTTTAGCTGTGTTTCCCATTCTTCCAATAATTTTACCCATATCGGCAGGATTCACCGTAAGACTAATAAGCACCCCCATCTCATCTACTGTCCGATCAATCTTTACATCGTTTGGATTATCAACCAAAGCTTTCACTATATACTCCAAAAATACCTTGTCTGCGTCTTCCATATGTGTTTTCTGAATTTATATTTTAATTCTTAATTTGTTTGGCAGTGTACGACCGAAACTGCTTACAGTAATTATACAAAACTTACCCCTTATCAAGCAAGCTTGCTTTGGTTCAGGGTTATTTTTTTGCTTTCAACTCTTTCCTTTTAACTGTTGGTCTTTTCTTTGGCAACACATTTATTTTCTTACCCTCTATAACCTTATTATGCACTAAAAAATTGTGCATTGTATCGGAAAGTTTTGCTCCCTTGGAAAGCCAATACTTTATACGATCATCAATAAAATTTGTCCTATTTTTTTTATCTGCTACTTTTGGATCATAAGTACCAAGTATCTCTAAAAATCTTCCGCTCTTTGTACTATTTTTAGAATCAGTTAAAACAACTCGAAAAGCCGGGTCATTCTTTCTGCCTATTCTCTGCAGTCTTATTTTTAACATAGATAGAGCTTAACACAAATTATAAAAAAGGCAAACATGGTAAACTGTGCTATATTTATTAGGTGAAAAACCAGACAAATAAACAGCGGAAAAAATTACAAGGCCTCGCCCATAGGGCTACGGCCGAGGGCATTATCTCTATCTCTTCGAAAGGCACAGGGTATGTTGCAATTGAGACAGGTAAAAACAAACAGCCAGACTTGGAAATCGATTTCAAGCATTTAAATACCGCCCTACATGGAGATCTGGTAGAAATAATTCTTCACTCTAAAGGTAGGGATTCATTCCGCCACGGCGGGGCAAGGCAAACAGCAGAAGTATTAAAAATAATCTCACGCGCAAAAATGCGTTTTGTTGGAGTTTTAGAAACCTCACCCGACCTTCGAGATTTGGGTCCCACCCCAAATCTCCCTTCTCCTCTCAGGAGAGGGGCTGGGGGTGAGGTATTTTTCTTAAAACCAGATGATATAAAAATGTATACAGATATTTTAATACCGAAAGAAGCTTTGTGGAGATAGTCTCTTGGATAGATCCCAGCAAAGCGCCAGAAGGACGTGTAATTAAAATTTTAGGCCAGCCAGGAGATAATGATACCGAAATGCAGGCAATCGCAATAGAAAAAGGTTTTGACTCAAAATTACCACAAAAAGTAGAAGCTGAAGCAAGAGAAATAAAAATGAAGGGTATTAAAGAAAATGATTATGAAGGACGCCGTGATTTTAGGAAAATCCTAACCTTTACCATTGACCCAGAAGATGCAAAAGATTTTGACGATGCAATTTCTTTTCAAGAATTGGGTAAAGATGAATACGAAATAGGTATCCATATTGCGGACGTTTCACATTATGTAAAAATTGGTAGTCAACTTGATCTTGAGGCGCGCGCGCGCGGAACATCAGTTTATTTAGTAGATAGAACAATCCCTATGCTTCCGGAAGAACTTTCAAACGATTTGTGTAGTTTGTTGCCAAACAAAGACAGACTCACAATGAGCGCAGTTTTTATTATAGATAAAAATGCTGAAGTAAAAAATGAATGGTTCGGACGTACAATCATCCATTCTCAAAAGAGATTCACTTACGAAGAAGCGGAAGAATCAATCAAAAAATCTAATGCTCCACTCCATAAAGAGTTACTCATTTTAAATAATTTAGCAAAAAAATTGACAGAAGAAAGATTTTCTCAAGGCGCTATATCGCTTGACCAAGAAGAAGTAAAATTTATTCTAGCTAAAGATGGAACACCTCTAAAAGTAATAACAAAAGAACGGGGTGATTCAAATAGATTAATTGAAGAATTTATGCTTTTAGCTAATAAAAAAGTGGCGGAAATACTTTCACCTAAAAAAATACAAGGGGGGGAAAATCAAAAACAAAATGAGAGTGTGTCTATTTATCGTGTACATGATTTACCAAGCAAAGAAAAAATGGAAAATTTGGCATTCTTTCTTCGAAGTTTGGGGCATAAAATAATACTCCGAGACGGAATTATTCCTAGTTATAAAATAAACAATCTTCTAAAAAAATTAGAAGGAAAAAGTGAAGAAAATACTGTCCATCGGGCAATCATAAGATCTATGGCTAAAGCAGTTTACTCCACCAAAAATATTGGACATTATGGACTGGCTTTTCCTTATTACACTCACTTTACTTCCCCCATTAGAAGATATCCAGATATCATAGTGCATAGACTACTCAGCACCTATCTTGCAAATAAAAAAGTTGGAAAAGAAAGATTGTTTGAATATGAAAAAATTGCGAAAATTTCATCGGAACAAGAAAAACACGCTTCGGATGCAGAACGAGCTTCGATAAAATACAAACAAGTGGAATATATGAGTAAGCGTCTAGGTGAAAATTTTGAAGGAATTATAAGCGGAATTACTGAATGGGGTATTTATGTAGAAGAAATGGAAACAAAATGTGAAGGCCTAGTACGGGTGCGAGACATGAAAGACGACTTTTATGTTTTTAATGAAAAAAAATTAGAATTAGTTGGACAATCCCGACGCCCTTCGGGGTCGGGACTCCGACCGAAAGCGTCGGGGAAAACATACCGATTGGGTGATCGTGTAAAAGTAAAAGTGAAAGGAGTTGATTTAGAAAGAAAAACAATCGATTATGTTTTGATATGAAAAAAATTTTCTATCTATCTTTCATTGTTGTCACCTTGTTCTTTCCTGTCTTATTTTCCTCAGTAGAAGAAAAAATTATAATACCTAAAATCAAAGAACCAAATAATGAAATAATAAAGGAGAAAGAAGAGCAAGTAAAATTTACTTCGCAATTTGTGTCGCTTCTTCAAACTTGACAGAAAGAAGTTTAGAAGTATCATTTGAACCTATTGTAACTCCATAGAGCAACCCGGCACGGGACATCGTCTCACGATTATGAGTAACAACAATAAGCTGAGAATGTTTGGAGAGTTTTTCTAACATATCGCCATATTTGCGAGAATTTGATTCATCGAGAGCGGCATCAGTCTCATCCAGCACCAGAAATGGTGGAGGATTTACTTGGGACATGGCAAAGAGAAGAGCAATAGACGTAAGTGATCTCTCCCCACCAGAAAGAGCATGCAGCTCTTTAACTTTTTTATGAGGTAAAGAAACATTTATTTCTATTCCTTGTTCTAGAATAATTTCTTCCTCCTCTTCTATTTCAATTTCTCCTTCCAATTCTTCAGGAATATTTTTCTTCTTTTTATTTTCAACGATGATAGACAATACTCCGGTTCCTCCGCCAAACATAAGAGAGAAAAATTTCTGGAACTCTGTATTTATTTTTTTAATACCTTCTTTAAACTCTATATCTATTTTCTCTTTTAAATCTACAATAAGTTTTTGTAAATACTCCATGCTTTTAGTTAAATCTTCTATCTCTTTTATCAAAAAACTGTCTCTTTCTGAAACTTCATTAAATTCTTTTATAATTTCTGCTCCATTACCCATCCCTGCATCTTCTAATTTTATTTTTATCCGCTCAATTTTTTTCTTTTGTTCTTCTTGTAGATGAATATTTGCTTGCTCTTCTGTAATTTTAAAATCTTCATAAGATAAAATTTCTTGTCCAATAAGAGCTATTCCCTCCTTGATCTCACTTTCAAAAGTCTCATTCCTAACATCCAAACTCCCTTCTTTTATATTGACAAGTTCTAACGCTGAAGACAATTCTTGTTGCCTTACTTTCCAAGTAAATTTTTCTCTCTCTAAATCACGCAGGGCTTCTATCTCTTGATTTATTTCTTGTTTGAAAATTTCAACTGATTTCAAAAGTTTTGTCTTCTCCTCTTGTATTCTTTTTATCTGAATCAGAATTTCAGCCTGTGAATTTTTCAATTCAGCTAATTCTTTCTCATTATTTTCTCTATTTGCCATCTGTTCCGCTCCAATCTCTCCTAACTCTCTACCGCAGGTAGGACATCGGCCCGCAATTTTAACTCTATTTTGTTTTACTTCTATCATTCCCTCTATTCTGCCCAATTTGCGTTCAATCTCGCTTTCTAATCCACGGATTTCATTGATTTTTTTCTCAATCGCCCGAAGCTCTTCTATTTTTTTATTACCTCTTGCAGAATTCCCTTCTTCGGTACTAGAAATTTTATCTGCCACATCTTTAAGCTCAGTGCTAATTTTATTTTTTTCAGCAGATAAATTTTTCTTCTCTTTATCTAAATAAATACTCTCTTTTTTTAAATATTCTCTATAAAGAGCTAGAAGTTCTACCTGCATTTCTTTTGCTTTCTCAAACTTTTCTACTTGTTTCTTTAAAAAATTAAAGTGCGGAGCATTCTCTCTGCGCAACATCGCCACCTCTTTCAGATTGTTTTCTGTTCTCTCTAATTTTCTTTCAGATTCTTTGATTTTGTATTGGTAAATTTTCAATCCCAACGCATCTTCGACCATTTCTTTTCTGTCTCTTGGGCTTGTATTTAGAATCCTATCAGCTTCACCTTGCGAAATAATATGATGTCCTGAAGAACCAATATTCACTGACGCTAAAAGATTGTGAATATCCTTCAACCTAACCTCTGTGCCATTTAAAATATATTTATTCAAGCCATCCGGAAATACCTCACGGGAGATACTAATGGTTTCAAAATTTAAATCTATATTTTCCCCTTCGTTGTTAGAAAGTTTAAAAATTTTATCAGAATTATCAAAATATATTGTAACAAGAGCGCGAGATCCTTTTGGTACACTCTTAGATCCTTTAAAAATAAGATCCGAACCCAACTTGCCACGCATTGACTTCATTGATTGTTCACCTAAAACATAGCGAATCGCTTCCACCACATTTGATTTCCCAGAACCATTTGGACCTACTACGCAAACAACGGGATTGCTAAATTCCAAAATAGTTTTTTGAGCAAAAGATTTAAAGCCATTTATTTCGAGAGTTTTGAGTCGCATAATTTTATTATTAACATTAATACACCTCCTGTTGATAACATTTCTCACAATATACTATCTCTGGCCGGTCGGGAGAATAACTTGTTTCAAATTCACTTGGACATCTGATGTCCAAGTGGTTAAAATGATTAGTTTTTTCACACATGCAAGTTCGGTGCCAAAGTTTTAGTGGATTTTTCTTATTCAGACGAGCAAAATGCCGACAATTAGGACAAAATCTTGGCAAAGGAATATTCATCTTTTTGTAAAAATTAAATTCGGAAGAAGTAATACGAAAAGCGGTAGTGCACATTGTATCTTCTGTGCCATCATTAGCACAACCGATAACTTTGTCTAAAATGTTTTCAGTCGTCTCTTCAATAAAAAAAGGCAAGGTTTCTGGTTTTCTGGTAATTTTATAATCCCTTTTAAAGGGCTCTTTCCATGCTAGTTTTTCGGCTAATATTTTTTGTTTATTGGAAGGAAAATATTCTTGCGCCATCGTTTCATTATAGGCGAATGGAGATAATTCTTTTGGGAAAAATTCACCATATTTATAGACTCTGCCCTGTTTATCTTCATATGGCATTTCATTCATATGCTTTATAATTTTTGGCACAAGTTTTTCATATTCTTCTTTGATATATTGTTTATTGAAAATACAGTATTCTTTATTCCGCAAACCAATACAACCAAAAAGATTGCTAGAATTATGACAATTCATAATATATTGCGAATCGAGAAGAGAATTCCAGCATTCATTGGCAAATTTAATGTTATTGCACTGCCGACCGAGATTAATGGTTTCATAAATGAGTTCTGTCCCGCGACCCCAATAACAATAATCCATTACATCTTTCGCATCGTTGAGAGCAAAAAGATATTTTCCATCTTCCACATTCCGACAACTAAAACCAGTCTGCACATTTTTTGTTTGATCCAGCCAATTTCCGGAACTTTTTTCTATTTGGTTATAAACAGCAAATGACACACAATGATCAGCTCGTAACTTGGCTATTTCTTTAGCCATTTGTTCTCTGTCTTTTTTTAATTCTCTCACTTTAGTCTGATATTCTTCTTTAGTGTAAGGCTGATTAAAAATATGATTGGACTTGCTTCGTAAATTAACACAGCCAAAACAACTTTCGCAATTCCGACAATTAAAAAGAAAAGCGCTGGAACTGCACATTCTGGATTCTTGAGAAAATGCTAAATCGTAACAACCAATGCAATCAATACATTCATAACACCGTTCGGATTTGTGCACATTCAGACAATCAACACACTCCTTTGAATCATTTACAAAAGAACCATACATGCAATCTTCATTCACATTGCAACCAAAACATAGATAACAGTTCTTCAAATCACTGACTCGGTTCGTGTATTGACTATTAACGATATTTCCTTGTTTTAGATTGCCAGGTCTAGGCACCGTCAGTAAAAGTTCTTTAAACTGTTCAAAGAAAGGCCGGTTAAAATCATAATCCCTGCCGTATGCTACTCCATCCCAACCATCACTCCACCAACAAGAAAAACAATAAGCCTTAAAAGGACTTTCGGAAGAGAACATTAATATCTCATCTTTCTGACATAAATCGCATTTTCTTTTATATAAAGCCCTTTCATTTCTAAAAGTCAGACGACGAATAAGCCGACACTCCGGACAAAAAGTCGGCGGAGGAACTTTAATTTTTTCATAAAACCTAAAATCATCCGGCTCTATCGTAAAATTTTTTTTGCAGTTTTGGCATATTCGATTTTCACTTTTTTGACTCATTTTTTTCTATTTATACTCAGATTTAGCGATAGCAGAGTTTGAGTATAACCCAATTTTCTATTTTTAATTTTTCTTGTTTTAATCGAGCCAATTTTTTATTTTTAAGGCTGCTTCGGCTGCTTTTTGTTCTGCTTCTTGTTTTGATTGACCCTTCCCTTCGGCTATCAAACTAGAACCAAAAAAAATGCCAACCGTAAAATGCTTATCGTGGTCAGGACCTGATTCATGTAATACTTTATAAGCAGGTGTAAAATTTACAAATTCTTGCGCTTTTTCTTGGACTAAAGATTTCGCATCTCGCCAAAGTTTTTTTGAGACTATCTCTTCTGTTTTAAGTAAAAGAGATTTGTGCACAAATTTATCCACCACTTCGATTCCTTGATCTAAATACAAAGCGCCGATATATGCTTCATAGGTATTGGCTAAAATATATTGCCTAGCTTTACCTTTATCTTTTGTTTCACCTTTAGATAAAAGTAAATAATCATTCATGCCGAGACTAGTGGCAACCTCAGAAATAATTACAGCATTCACTAAAGCTGAACGCAGAGCGGTTAATTCCCCCTCGGCATAGTCAGGATACTTTTTATAAAGAAAATCTGTAACCACCAGCTCTAGCACCGCATCACCCAAAAATTCCAGCCTTTCGTTATGTGAGAGAGCTGTCGATGGATTTTCATTTATATAAGAACGGTGAATGAAAGCCTGTTCTAGCAGTTTTTTATTCTTAAAAATTATTTTTGTTTTCTTCTCAAAATTTGAAAATTGAATCATATATTTGCTTTCCAACTTTATGAACTTTATAACTTTTTACTACTAATTATTTCAACGGCCTTTGTGATAAGTGGGATGATGTCATTATAAATACGAAGTTCGGAAACCTCCACCATTTCAAACCATCTAGCGCCATCCAGTCCACCAGAATCCTCAAGAGCAAGCTCTTTATATTCACTAAATGCTAAAAAATATAAAACCTTCTTCAAACTTTTACCCTTAGAGGGATGCGTTGCAACATATTCGTTCGTTCCAAGTTCTTCTTCTATTGTAATATCAAGTCCAATTTCCTTCTTGATTGCTTTGATTGTGCCTTTTTTCACATCATCAGATGCTTCCACTTTGCCTTTCGATAAAGTCCAGTAGCCAAAAACATCATGCACAAGGGCAAACAAAATACTGTCATTTCTCTTCGTATACACTAATGCGCCTCCCAAACTCTCAACTGGTAATTTATCAATATCCACTGCTTCTTTTCTTTCTTTAAGGTCGATACCATTCTCTTTTTTATTATATTTTTTTTGATGTTCTTTGTCTGGTTCACCTATCTCTTTATAAACCGCCCCAAGCACACCGTTTACAAATTTACTAGAATTTTCTCCACCAAAGGTTTTGGCTAATTCTATCGCTTCATTAATTGCTACTTTCGGAGGCACTTGCGCTCTATTGCCAAACAAAAGTTCGGTTAGACCAATTCGAAGAATATTTCTATCAACAATCGAGATCTTATCTATCGGCCAGTCCGGCGCGGCTTTTTCTATAATTTCATCAACCATAATACACTTTTTTAATACTTCATCTATAAGTGAAAACACGAAATTATCATCCTCGAGCCCAGGAGCAAATTCTTTTAGATTTCTATCCAACATTTCTTTAATTTTGCCACTATCTAGATTTTTACTTTCGGCAAGTAAGAAATCCCACTCAAAAAGCGTCTGAAGCACTATTGATCTTGAAAGGTGCCTGTTTGCCATAAATTAATGAACGTAGTGAATATAATTTATGAGCATCCCGAAGCGTGCCTGCGCAAAGGGTGCCATAATTACTTACCTTCGGCTTTTTTCGCTTTTGCTTTTTTCTGTTTCTTTTCCGTCTTTTTAATCAAATCTAAAACTTTCTTTCCTCGATAAAAACCACAGGAAGAACAGACGGTATGCCGTCTTTTTAAAACTTTACAATTTTCACATTTAGAAAAACTCGTACTCGCCAAGGCATGATGGGAACGTCTGTTTTTCGTATGTGATTTTGTGCTTCTCATTCTTACTACCATAATGAATCTATCCTAGCATATTAAAGTCAAAAAGCAACAAAGAAAATTTTGAAAAAGGGGAAAATATGCTATGATACATTTATGAATAAAGGAGAACAAAGGGACGAAAAACTTCAAAAACTAAGACATACTTTAGCGCATCTTTTAGCCGCTGCTGTCGGAGAAATATATAAATTTGATAAAATAAAACTTACTCTTGGACCAGCCATAGAAAATGGTTTCTATTATGATATCGATTTTTGTGGAGAAAAAATAACTGACGCAGATTTGAAAAAGATTGAAGACAAAATGCGAAAGAAATTGCCTAAATGGATTACATGGGAACACAAAGAAATAAGCCAGGATGAAGCATTAAAATTTTTCAAAAATGAGTATAAGATAGAATTGATAAATGAAATCATAGAACGTGGAGAAAAAATTACTACTTATACTTGCGGTGAATTTACTGATTTGTGCCGTGGTGGACATCTAGAAAACCCAGCCAAAGAAATCGATCCTGATTCATTTAAATTAGATCGTGTCGCTGGGGCATATTGGCGAGGAGATGAGAAAAATAAAATGCTCACTAGAATTTACGGGTTAGCATTTAACACTAAAAAAGAATTGGATGCTTATTTAATCCAACGCATCGAGGCAGAAAAAAGAGATCACAAAAAATTGGGAAAGGAATTAGGATTACTAATGTTCCACGAAACTGCACCAGGAATGCCTTACTGGTTGCCAAAAGGTTTGATTTTATACAAAGAACTTGAAAATTATTGGCGAAAAAAACATGCTGAATTGGGATATTTAGAAATCGCTAGCCCTTTGGTAAACAAAGCAGAACTTTGGAAAATTTCCGGACACTGGAATCACTACAAAGACGACATGTTTATTGCTGATATGGGTGAAAATGAAGTGTATGGGATAAAACCCATGAACTGCCCAAACGCAATGATTGTATTTAAATCAATGCAAGTGAGTTACAAAGATTTACCTCTTCGTCTTTCTGATACAGACCGTCTGCATCGTTATGAAAGATCGGGAGTTCTAAATGGGCTTCTTCGCTGTCGAAGTTTCCAACAAGATGATTCACACAATTACGTCACTGAAGAAATGATAGAAGAAGAATATAGAGAAATTATGGAAATATGCAAAGAATTCTACGGAATCTTTAATTTAGAATATAAATTCAGGCTTGGCACGAGACCCAAAGAATACATGGGTGATATTGAAACTTGGGATAAAGCAGAAAAAGCCCTCCACAATGTCCTCAAAAAATCTAAGAAAGAATACTCAATAGCAGATGGAGATGGGGCATTCTATGGACCGAAAATAGATATAATTATGAAAGATGCAATTGGTCGTGATTGGCAAATGGGCACCATCCAATTAGATTTCCAGCAACCAAAACGTTTTAAATTGGAATACACAGATAAAGATGGAAAAAAGAAAACACCAGTAGCAATACATCGAGTTATTTACGGCTCTCTAGAAAGATTCATAGGTATTCTTATAGAACACACAGCTGGCAATTTCCCTCTTTGGCTCTCGCCAGTGCAAGTAAAAATCATTCCAGTTCGCACAAATCATAATGAATATGCAAAAGAAATTTTTGAAATGTTAAAAGAAAATAATATTCGTGCAGAATTTGACAACAAAGATGAAAACCTTGGCACCAAAGTTCGGGATGCAAAAAATAACAAGATTCCTTATTGGATTGTCATTGGAGATAAAGAAATAGAAGCCAAAAAAGTTACTTTAGAATCTCGCGATTCCGGCCAGCTTGGACAAATGTCAAAAGAAGAATTGCTAAAAAAACTTCTCGAGGAGATAAAAAATAAGAAATAAAAGCATACCGAAAATGTTTGCAATAATTTAATATGGAGAAAAGTGAAGAGTTAAAAAAAATACACGAAAGATGGTTTATAAATTGCAAGTGTGAACTAAAAAAGACAGCTACCCAGCCTGTTCCTGGAGATGGTAATCCAAATTCAGAAATCATTTTTATCGGAGAAGCGCCGGGAAAAGAAGAAGACAAACAAGACCGACCTTTTATTGGAGCAGCTGGAAAATTTTTGACTGAAATGCTTGAAGTAATTCACTTAAAACGTGAGGAAATTTATATAACAAATATTGTAAAATATCGTCCACCAAATAATCGTGACCCGCTTCCTGAGGAAAAAAACTCATGTAGAGATTGGTTAGTTGAGGAAATCAATTTTATAAACCCAAAACTCATAGTATTTTTGGGCAGGCATTCAATGGGTGATTTCTTCCCAGCAGAAAAAATATCTAATGTTCATGGAAAACTTTTAATAAAAAAATTCAATAAAATTAATCCAAAATATTTCCTTCCCCTTTACCATCCAGCAGCAACCCTTTACAACGGCGGAATGAGAGATACTTTAATGGAAGATTTCAAAAAAATTCCAAAAATCTTAGAAAAAATAAAGAACCAAGAAAAAGAAACAAAAAAATAGAATAAACTCTTCTAAATATCTATTTCCTTTTTTACCTATTTATTCCTTTAACCTATCATATATGATATACTACTAAAGAATAAATTATTTATTTTATTTTTGTATCGTAAAATTTATACATCACTAAAGCAGCATAAGGAATAATCAAAAAAAACAAAAATTCTTCAATTGGCAGACCAAAAATTCTTATTCCAATAAGACCATCTCCTGGAAAAATCCAATGCTGGCGATAAACAGCAAAATAATCCCAGAACATTCCAAATAAAAAAATATTTAGTGTAACAAATAATCTTTCTTTCCTAGAATGATACAAATGTATGTGATATTTAAACTCAATAAATACTGTTACTATAAGTACAACCAATAAAATTGTTAGATATTCTGGCATATTTTTTTAAATATCTATCTCCGCTAATTTTGCGTTTGATTGAATAAAAGACTTTCTAGGTGGAACTTCAGAACCCATCAAAATATCAAAAATTTTATTTGCTTCTTCAGCATCATCGATATTCACTTTTTTGAGTATTCGATGTTTCGGGTCCATTGTTGTTTCCCAAAGTTCTTCTGGATTCATCTCTCCCAAACCTTTAAAGCGTTGAGTGTAAGTTTTATTTGATTTCTTTGCTGTTTCTTCTTCGGCTTCACTGGATTCAGCATCAGCATCAGAAATGCTTCCAATCTCATCAATATCGGCACTGGAACGACCAACAATTTTTAATTTTTCAGCATCTGTATAAGCATAAAAAATCTCTTTCCCTCTTTTTATTTTATAAAGCGGTGGTTGAGCAATGTAAATATACCCAGCTTCCACAACTTCTCGAAAATAACGATAAAAAAGAGTAAGGAGAAGTGTTCGGATGTGAGATCCATCTACGTCGGCATCAGTTGCGATAATTATTTTATGATAGCGAATTTTAGAAATATCAAAAGTATCGCCAATCGAAGTACCCATTGCAATCACAAGCGAACGTACTTCTTTAGAAGCAAGCATCTTATCTATCCGCGCGCGCTCTACGTTTAAAATTTTTCCTCGTAAGGGTAATATCGCTTGGGTACGTCTATCTCTACCCTGCTTAGCAGAACCTCCTGCTGAATCTCCCTCCACCAAAAAAAGTTCAGATTCTTCAGCGCTTTTACTCTGACAATCCGCTAATTTCCCAGGAAGAGTCATTCCTTCAAGGGCTCCCTTACGAAGAACCGAGTCTTTGGCTGCCTTAGCTGCCTTACGAGCCTTTAGGGCCAAAATTGATTTATTTATTATAGCCTTGGCATTGTCTGGATTTTCTTCCAAAAAACTAGCAAAGGCTTCTCCAAAGACAGTCCCGACTGCGCCTTGAGCTTCCATACTACCTAATTTACCCTTTGTTTGACCTTCAAATTGTATTTCCCGAAGTTTTACAGAAATTACAGCTGTCAGACCTTCAAGCACATCTTCTCCAGTAAATCCCCCTTCAGATTCTTTCATCATTTCATTTTTTTTACAGTAAGTATTTAGGGTTCGAGTAAGCGCTGTCTTGAAACCAGTTACGTGTGTCCCACCCTCTTGAGTGTAAATATTGTTCGCAAAAGGAAAAATCCTATCTACGATATCATCCACATACTGCAAGGATATCTCTACCCCTACTCCATCCATTTCTTTTTCGACATAAAAAATACTATTTTGAACTGGTTTTTGAAATTTATTGTAATACTTTACGAGAGAAATTAGACCTCCTTCGAAGTAAAAAGAAACAGAGGGAAATTCTAGTTTAAGCTCTCTGAAATAAAAAATATCAGAATCATCAATCTTGCCTTCATAATTACGCGCATCAATTATTAAAATTTTTAACCCTTTTACTAAATAAGCTTGTTGACGAATATGATTCACTATTGTATGCCAATCAAATTTAATATCTTTGAAAATTTCTTGATCTGGTTCAAAAGTTACAACGGTGCCATGAAGTTTTGAACTGCCTGTTTTTTTTACTGCAACTTTTTTCTTGCCTTGTGAATATTCCTGCACATATTTACCCCCATCCCGATGCACTTCTACTTTGCAAAAAATGGAAAGCGCATTTACTACTGATGCGCCGACTCCGTGCAAACCGCCGGAAACTTTATATCCTTCCCCGCCGAATTTTCCTCCAGCATGAAGGGTAGTCATAACCGTTTCAAGCGCAGAAACTTTTGTTTTCTTGTGAGTGTCTACCGGTATGCCTCGGCCATTGTCCGCTACCCGCATGCGATTACCCGGGAGAAGCACTACCTCAATATTATTGCAAAAACCTCCCATTGCCTCATCGCGGGAATTATCAAAAATTTCCCAAACCAAATGATGTAGCCCTTCGGGTCCTGTAGTACCAATATACATTCCCGGACGCCGTCGCACGGGCTCCAGACCCTCTAAAACCGAGATGTCCGAAGCATCATAATGGTGAGCCCCGCCAGCTTGCCCGCCTTTGGCGGTGCCGGAGGCAGCCAGGGAGGCAGGGCTTTTTTTGCTATTTTCCGTATCTTTTTCTTTTGCCATATATGGGTATTATAGCAAATTTTTATTGCATTTGCTAGTGAATTATTTGGGTAAAAAAGGGAAAAGCCAGCAAGTATTTCATTGCTGGCTCTCTTGAAATTCAATAGTTTATCAGGATTTCGCCAATGCTCAACGAGCAGGATCGTGAGATTTGATCAGATGGCAATCCGACCAAGACCGTTCCGATATCGATAATTCCGGAATACTCTCGATCTTGAGAAGTCGCACTCCTTGGGAATCAGCCCCACCAAACATCGTCAACAAAACATGGCTCTTTTCTCCAATGAAGGAAATTCTAACGGAAATGCTTGCATTAACAAATCCCGTCTCAAGTTGAACAGTAACCCGTGTCGTCCGCCGACGAACCTTATCGAAGAGGTCCCGAGCAACAATAGCCTCCCGCTGGTCAACAGCGCAACAATCAAGGTCAGAATCAGGAATGCAACCATGACCCAGAAGGACAACCTCGATTGCAAAATTCGCCAACTCATTGGCAAAATGCAACATTTTGCTATCCCGAAATTCCTTATCTTGCTCTAATGCTTTTCTTAATTTTGGACCAAAGAACGTTCCGATTTTTTTCATAATTTATCCTTGTGTGGAATGGCTTATTATGGCCGGTTTCGGGTGCAGAAAACATTTCTGCATTATCCATAATAGATATTACCACTTATAGTGAATAAGTCAAGTACACTAATGATTTACTTTTCGCCGATTTTTATCTAGACTGAATAGATGGCAAAATATGACATAGCAATTCCTGAAGAAATAGCTCTAAAGAAAGATTTGGAATCAAAAACTGATGTTCATTCTATGCGGTTGAAGCGTTACCTCTCTATGCCAGATCTTTCTCGCACTCCCGGAAGTCCATTAGAAGAAATAGTAAGAAAGGTAAAAGAAGTATCTTCTCTCAAAGATTTTGATGACATCAAAATCCCGGAGATTGTGCCTAAAGAAATCCTTTTTGATTTATTTAATATGCCCGAGGGTCACCCTGCCCGCAGTCCATCAGATACTTACTACGTTGATACGCATAATGTTTTAAGAACGCACGATACAGTCTTCTGGTATTATTACCTAAACCTTCCAGAAATAAAAAAGAGAATTGCGAACAAGGAAACTCTCGGGGCTATTTGTTATGGCAAGGTATATCGCAAAGATGAAATTGATGCCCGCCATATGAATGTCTTTCATCAATTTGGAGGCTGGCTCATAGCTCCAGATGACCTGCCTACCGGTCAGGCAGGTAAAAAAACTATCACTCCAGAAGATTTGAAAAATGCTTTGACAGAGATAGCGACAAGTATTTTTGGAAAAATAAACTTTCGTTTTTATGACCACAACTTCCCTTATACGGATCCAAGCTTTGAGATGGAAGCAAAAATCAACAATAAATGGATTGAAATGCTAGGTTCTGGAATGGTCCGAAAAAGTGTGTTGTCTAATTTGGGGCTCGAGGGTTATCACGGATGGGCTTTCGGTTTTGGCTTGGAACGCCTTGCTATTGCGAGTATGGCACTCCCAGATATAAGACTTCTCTGGTCGGAAGATGAAAGAGTAAAGAAACAGCTTAAAATGGGGCATAAATTTGTGGAAGTCAGTAAATACCCACCGATTGTGCGCGATATTTCTTTCATTGTGAAAAGTGATTTCGTTCCAAATGATTATTTTGACTTCGTGCGTGAAACTGCCCCTGACCTTGTGGAAGAAGTGGCACTCTTAGATAAATATGAAAATACATCAAAATTTGGAGAAGAAAAAATAAGCTATGCATACCGAATCACCTACCGTTCACTGGAGAGAACGCTAACTGCCGAAGAAATAGATAAACTGCACAAAAAACTAGAAACTGAAACTGCTAAAGTTTTTGGAGGAGTGGTTCGTTAAAGACCTTTGTTTAAAGACTTATAAATCTCTGCCATTTTACAGTATTCGCATTCAGTATTTTTGCCTGCCCGTCCTCCGGCGCGGCCATAGGAATTATAATTACAAGGTCTATCGACCCACTCTCCACTTTTTATAAACATATCATAGTCTGCTATGTCTTTTTTTAAAAGATCTACTTGCTCTTTAGATATATGGATAGAGTAGAGTATATTTTTATCATTTTTTAAAGATTCAAGATAAAAAAGACGAGACATAGAAACTTGTTTGCCTTTCTCTACGCCAGCTACCAGGTAAGAATACATTGCCAGTTGACGCAAGTGTGAAGAAAGTCTATTTTCTTTATCCAGCTTTTCAATAACACTTTTTGTTTTGCTACTTCCGGTTTTAAAATCGGTTATAACAACATCGCCATTATCAAGTCTCTCGGTTAAGTCAATTTTTCCAGACATTGATAAGTGGGGAAATTTATTATCTTTAAATTGAACGGAGCGCTCAGGAACATAATTTTTCGCCAAATTTTTATAAAAATCATCCAGAAAACATCTCACTGCCATCTCTCCATCTTTTATCAATTTTTTTAGTTCAGATATGGAATTTACATTTTCTTTTTCAAGCTCAGTTTTAATTTTTTCTTTGATAAGAGAAACTCTAGAAATATTTGTTGCTCGATCAAATAAAGGTTTGTCCTTTAAAATATATTCTATGGTTCTATGCACCGCAGAACCTAAAGCCAAAGATTTTGTTTTTACCTCAGGCAATCTAAGAAAATTCCTGAAATACCACTTCCAAGGACATTCGAAGAAATTATTCAGCAAGGTAACAGAAATTTTTAGATCAAAATAATTTTCTTTAACAAAATCTTTCAGGGCCTGTAGATTATCAGTTTCTACTTTTGTAATTTTGGGAGTATACACTGCGGGACTAAAAGACAATATCTCTTTTTCGGTTTCTGCCTGACTTTTTTTACTAAAATGAATCTTAGATAATTCTTGAATGATGTTCGCGAGTTTTAATTCGCTTCCCTGATAATTTTCTCTGGCGTATGAAATATTACAATATTCCCGCGCGCGAGTTATTGCTACATACAATTCTCTTTTGGCGGATAAAACATCTCTTTCTTTTATATGTTCTTTAATTTTCTCTGGTAAAGCAAAAGCGGTTCTCTTTTCAGACATCAATACTTCTTCATTCATATGAGCTATCCAAACCACTTTATATTCCAAACCTTTAGATTTATGTAAAGTCATTACCGCAATACCAGAATCTGATTCAAAGGTTGCAAGTGGAATATGACTACCGTAGGATTCAAGTCTTTTCAAATAAGTTAGAAATTCAACGATAGTCGCATTTTTCTTTTTCTCCTCAAAAAGAGTAGCGATGTGCAAAAAACTTCTTACCACCTCCACATTCTCTATAAGCTCCTCGTGATTTTTTGCTTGGTCAATCAAAATTTCATTCCCAACAGAACTTATAATCTCTAAAATATTTTTGTCAGAGAGGTTATTTGCAAAACGCTCTAAGGTGCTCCCCCATCCCAGAATTGCATTGTCCTGACGGAATAAAGACATCCCTTTTGGAGAAAATTTCATTTCTTCAATGGTTAGTTTGTCAGGCTTAATATTTTTTAAAAATTTATGCGCCGAAATAGTATCAACCCCGCTAATTTTATCAAGTAACGATTCAGATAATAAAATTGAATTGCCAGGATCAGCAATAATCCCAAGGATTCTAATGAGACTTTGTGATTTTTTAACATCAAAAAGTGAAATGTCTTTTCCTGAAGAAACCTTTAACCCCATATTTTTTAATATTTCAAGCGCATTTCGCACATTATAGTTACGAGGCACGAGAAGCGCGCATTCTTCTGGCTTAATACCAGCTTCTATCTTTTTCTTAAAGTAAAGACCAGCTCCAATGATTTCATCACGTGGATAAGCGTACTCGCCTAAATTAATTCCAACCTGTCCTTTTTTATTTTCTTTTAGATTACTTCTAAGTTTCTCATCAATTAAAGAACTTTTAAGTAAATCATCAGCCAGCGAAAGGATTGATTGTGTAGAACGATAATTCTCTGTCAGAGTAATAAGTTTTGTCTTACCCTTGCCAAAAATATGAGAAAATTCTTCAAAATACGAAAAAGATGCTCCGGAAAAAGCATAAATTAATTGTCGATCATCTCCCACCACAAAGATATTTGGTTTATCAATTTCTCTCCAGACTCCCTTCAAAAAATCATTTTGCACCCCACTTGAATCTTGATGCTCATCTATTAAAATATATTGGTAATTCTCATAAATATCTGCCCGGACATTCTCATAATCTTCTACTAGCTTAACTGCATATTCTAAGATGTCATCATAATCCAGCAGAGCGAGAGAAAATTTCTTTTCTTCGTATAGACGATAAAATTCCACAACTTCTTTAGTCCGCTCAAAAGACTCAATCTTTTTTTCAATTTCTTTCTTTAACTTACCCTTACTCTCCCCTCGAGAAGAAATATTATTTTCATCATTCTGAAGATTTTTAATATCTTCTTTAAGACTTAACCTAAATTCCGCCGGCGTTAGCCTTTCTCTTTTCAAAATAGAAATCATTTGTTTCAACTCAGAAAAATACATTTCCGGATTTACCCGCGGACGAATATATTCCCAACTATTTTCTTGTAATATTTCATCTACTAAAAAAATTGCTTCTTCATCAGATAAAATTTTAGGTTCTAAATTAAAACCAAGTAACTGATAATGTTTCTTAATTAGATAATGGAAAACAAAACTATGAAAAGTGGAAATCATTACTCCGTTTCCTCGAGAGCCAATATAATCATTCAAACGTTTTTGCATAGCCCGAACCCCGGAATTTGTAAAAGTAAGACATAAAATACTATCTGCTGGCGTATCTGTTTTCAAGAGAATATTCCCAATCCGTAGAGCTAATATCTGCGTCTTGCCTGTTCCAGGGCCAGCCACCACCATTACTGGTCCATCGATGGTATCCACAGCCTCTTTTTGAGCTTTATTTAACTTCTTATATTCTTTCTCAAAATTTTTCATAATTTTTGTCTAAAAGTAATTACTAAAATATTTTTTTCATAACCCAAACTCTTCCAAATCGAGTCCACCTTTTTTTAATTATGTTTTTAGGTATTTTCATAATATATCTGTTATCATCTGTAATCTTTTCATATTCTAGTCCTAAAACTTGATGAGTATCAAAAACATATAAATTGTTTTCATCATAACCATATACAAAAATAACATGATTTATTAACCCCAAAAGACTAAAGGGAAAATCTATACCAACCACAAAACCTGCATCAATAGCTTCTTCAACTTCACAGATAGCCTCTTCTGCCAACTTTTTATGTGGATTAATCATTGCTACTATAAAATCCATAAAAGTTTTTATTTCTCTATCACCGATTGATAAAGATAATCCCAACTCTCTAAATAATCTTGGAACTTTATAAAACTGGATCATAGTCCAAGCAAAAATAGCATTTACTGGAAATCCAAAAATTTTATTCTTATCGATTAAAAATGGATTATTACTTTCTTTTTTAAATTTATTCGGAAAATAATAATGAAGGCCATAGTATAAAAAATCACGTCCGCATTTATTTAGAATCTTCTTTCCATTTATATATTCACGCTTAACAAACCCAAAGGTTTCTAAATCAATTGGAAGAGTTTTTTTGTTATACGACAATATCATAATCATAAAATTTTTTTTATCCTTTCAATCTACGCCATGGCGTAGATTGTTGTTAAACATATGACTTGGCTAATTTGAATGTTTTAAATTCTTTTTGTAAATTAATCCTTTTTAAGTAATCAAGGAAATCTGTAGGTAATGGCGAAGGCCCAACCCAGACACTTTTTTGAATCATAATAAAATCAAAATTCTTGAGCTGGCGACGAAACCAATCCCGCTCTTTTTTCCTTGCATGAGGAATATCATACATCAGGAGTAGATTTTTGGGTGCATCTTTTTTAAAATTAGAAATAAAAGAATTTAAATATAAACGCTTTGAAATATTATTTTTAGAATAAGTGGAACTGGGCAAGCCAAGAATATTTACCGACATTCCTTTGTAGTTAAATTTTTTTCTTCCTGACATTCTTTTCATTATAACAAATCAAACCAATCTAAGCCATGGCATAGATGTAATTTATGAAAATAATCTATCCAACCAGAGCTTTAATTCGCTCCTCTACTGGCGGATGAGTTGCAAATAAGCCACCAATTTTTTTACCAATTCTTTTTGGGTCGGCAATATACAAATGCGCAATAGCATTAGATTGAGATAGCATTGGCACACTATGCTCTGATATTTTACGTAAGGCGTTTGCCAGACCATCTGGGTAACGAGTAAGAAGTGCTCCAGATGCATCTGCCAAAAATTCACGTTTGCGAGAAATTGCAAGCTGAATAAGTATTGCGAAAAGTGGCGCTAAAATTGAAAGAATAATTCCAATAATTAAAAGAACTCCTCCCTTATTATTATCTCTACCTCTACTAAAAAATAAATTTCTAGTAAAAACATCCGCCAGAATAGTGACAAAACCAACAAGCACCACAACAACAGTCGAGAGCAACATATCTCGATTTCCAATATGCGAAAGTTCGTGCGCAATAACACCTTCTAACTCTGACTTGTTAAGTATTGCCAGAAGTCCAGTAGTCGCGCAAACAACCGCGTGATTTTTATCTCTGCCAGTCGCAAATGCATTCGGTGCTTCATCTACGACTACATACACTTTCGGCATTGGCAATCCTGCGGTAATAGATAGATTTTCAACACTTGTGTATAAATCAAAATATTCTTCTCTTTTTGCTTCTTTGGCTCCCGCAAGTTTCAGAACAATTTTATCTGAAAACCAGTAGGAAAAAAAATTCATCAAGACACTGAAAATTACAAAAAAATATAAAATATTCGGATTATTATAATAAAAACTAAAAAACCAACCAAAAAGGATCACCACCACAAAGAAGGTGGTCATGAGAAGCCATGTCTTGGTCACATTTTTCGATTGTTGGGTATATAAGGTCGCCATTTAAAACTTTACTTCCACTGGATTTTGAGCAACATCGTTATCTGCAAGATCAAAAAAATCTTTTTTGGAGAAATTAAAAATCTTCGCTAAAATATTTGAAGGAAAAGATTCAATTTTTATATTCAAGTCGCGAACATTCCCATTATAAAACCTGCGCGCCGCTTGAATTTTATTTTCAGTATCAGAAAGCTCATTCTGCAAAGCTAAGAAATTTTGATTGGCCTTAAGATCTGGATAAGCCTCAGCGATAGCAAAAATGGATTTTAGAGCGCCCGTCAGCATATTCTCTGCCTGCGCATGTTCAGGATTTGGACCAGTCGCGCTCATCGCCAGACTTCTAGCTTTTGTTACATTCTCAAAAGCGCTGGATTCGTGAGTAGCATAACCTTTAACTGTATTTACTAAATTTGGAATCAAATCATATCTTCTTTTTAGTTGGACCTCAATATCAGCCCAGGCCTCTTTAGCGCGATTAGCTAGAGAAACAAAACCATTGTAAACAAAAACCGCCCATAAAACTAAAACCCCAAAAATTATTAAAATGTAGATCATATCGTTGTTAATTTAAATTAATAATCAAATTATTGTAATTTACACATTAAGCAAATGCAGGACTCTTTGTCGGAAATACTTTAAAAGCTCCACTTTTTTTCATAACACTTCCAGCTTTTGTAAAAAATTTACTCGCATCCAAAATCTCAAATAAAACAGGTTTATTTTTTTTTGTAAAGTGCACAACAACATTGCCAATTTCCATAGCATGGTCTATCGATCCATTTGAAGCTTCTACAGTCAGAACATCGGCATCTCTTTCATAAGATATTTTATTTTTTTTGTTATTTTTTGCCATAATTTTTAGAGCGTCCCGGATAGAAAGTAATCACTTTTATAATCCCCTGCTCTTCTTTATATACTACCCTTAATACATGAGTCCTGTCAACTTTTTTTGAGCAATCAGTAAAGGTAACCTAGAATAATCTATCAAGTCGGGCTTACTTAGAACTTCTAAAACTTTTTTCTCTGAGACAATAAATTTATGCTTCTTTAAGATTCCGAACTTGTCTCGCGCGTGTTTTGTAAATATAATCATTAATTGTAATTATATATAATTTTCATTTGGAAAAAATTATTTTTTGCTTCTAGCCTGCCACTCTTCTACAAATACCAATAAGGGCGAAGCAAAGAAAAGCGAAGAATAGATGCCAAAGAAAAGACCAATAGTCAGAATAAGAGCAAAATTCTTGGTTGTTTCTGGACCAAATAAATAAAGTGGCACGAGCACAAAAATAATCGTGAGAGTAATGTTAATCGAACGAACAATGGTCTGACTAGTACTTCTGCCAATTATCTCTCTGAAACTTCTCTTGTCCCCTTCCTTCAAATTTTCTCTGATTCTATCAAAAACAACAATCTTATCATGCACAGATAAACCTAAAATAGTAAGAAGCGCCAAGACAAAAAGTGTATCAACTTCAGCTCCAGTATAATGAGCCATTAAAGCAAAAATTCCTGTTGGTATAATGATGTCATGAAGAAGAGTGATGATGGTGATAATTCCGTATTTCCAGGATGCTACCGGTTTTGATACTTTCCTAAAAGCATAAGTGATAAAAAGAACAATCGCCATTATCACAAAAATAATAGAAAGGATTGCCTTACGAGCAAGTTCGCTTCCAACAGATGGACCAATCGAGGTAAAACCTTTTTCCACAACTTCATACTTTCCGCCGAGGGCGAGTACCCCAAGAAGCTGTGTGTGTTCAGCATCATTTAAATATCTGGATTTGATTATGTATCCGAGTTCACCAGTCGGTTGAACAAGTACAGAGCCAAAGTTAGTGGAGCTTATAGAGTCGATTGTATTTGTGAGCTCTGTCTGAAAAGGACGTGAATCTTTATAATCAACTTCAAGCAAAGCGCCTCCTTTGAAATCAATACCGGGCTTGAGACCAAAAGTAAAAATAAAAACTACAGAAATAACAATCAGAACAACTGAGAGGAAGAGAAATATTTTTTTGTATTTGATGATAAACATAAATTATTTTGAAAAACCAGAACTAAATAAAAATTTGGTAAATTTATTGGTTTGCTTAATGCTGAGAGCAAAAAGGAAAATACGAGAAACTGTAATTGCTGAAAACATTGAAACCAAAACACCCAAGCCAAAAGTTAAGGCAAAACCTTTGATCAGTGGTGTCCCAAGCCAAAATAAAATAATTGAAGTAATGATACTTGAAGTATTAGAATCTCGAACTGAGGTCCAAGCTCGAGAAAAACCAGCATGAATACCATCATTAATATTGTGACCATTTTTAATTTCTTCTTTCATTCTTTCAAAAATAAGCACATTGGCATCGACCGCCATTCCAAGTGAAATTATAAATCCACCAATTCCAGCCGCCGTCAAAGTGACGGGCAGAAGTTTGAAAATAGAGAGAAGTACTGCAGTATAAAAACAAAGCGCCAGGACTGCAATAAGCCCTGGTAAGCGATACCAAAAAATCAAGAAAAGAGTTATCAATAAAAATCCTATAATTGCCGCTTTGACTCCAGCATTGACCGCAGATTCTCCCAAAGTAGCCCCAATAGTTTGCGTGGAAAGAAGCGTGATTGGGACTGGAAGAGCGCCAGAATTTAATCTGCCCACCAATAATTTTGCCTCATTGGGAGTAAAATTACCAGAAATAACAGCCTGACCATTTGGAATTTCTTCCCGAACTACCGGAGTAGAGACTGGCGCGCCATCGAGATAAATTGCCACCATCTTGCCAATATTTTCCTTGGTAATTTTTGCAAACAATTTTGTACCTTCAGCATTAAACTGGAGACTCACTTTTGGTTCTCTGGTGTTTTGATCAAATTCTAGAGTAGCTTTTTGTAAATATCTGCCAGTTAACTCTGTGGCAATAAATTGCTGTGATAAATCTATGCTACCTATATCCACTTTCCCGTCTTTGCCTACTTTTACCGTCTGGGGCGTATCTTTTGGCGCCTCAGTTTTAAATTCCAAAACTGGAGTCTGCCCAATCATTTCTATCGCTTGTTTTACATCAGTTATGCCGGGTAAATCAACTATTAGTTGTTCTTCTGCCCCAGAAATAAATCCACTATGTTGCACTTGTACTACTGGTTCAGAAACTCCAAAAAGATTTATTCTACGTTCTATAACATCCCGAAGCGCATCCATCGAACTAGAAACTTCACCAGAAGACACAGCGCTGACATCGGCTCTGTATATTAAATGACTACCCCCAGATAAATCAAGACCCAAACGAAAAGGAAATTTCTTAAAAAAAGAACTTTGAGTCTCAAAATTTTTATTTAATCCAGGTTCAGTTTTGAAAACAAAAAAAGCCACGCCAGAGCCTAAAATAAGTATTATTAGAGCCAAAATTATTCTTTTCTTCATAAAGATATCAATATATTATATCTTTTTTAGAAAATATGCAACTATCACACCTAGAACAAATCCACCCAAGATATCAATCGGAAAATGTATCCCAGCGATGACGCGAGAGAAACCAATAATAAAAGCAAAAAACATAAAAATATAACCAGCTTTCTTGTGAGTCAAAAATAGAGCAACCCCAAGTGCTCCAAAGAAAGCAGCGTGGCCAGAAGGAAAAGCAAAACCAGTTTCAGAAAAGAGGGCTTGAACATTGGGTAAATCTAAAAATGGCCGTGAGGTGTGAAATAAAAGTTTTAAAATTACTGCTAGAAAGTAAGCTAGAAAACTAGAAAGAAATGCAAGAAGTAATTCTTTCTTTTTTTGCATTAAAATTTGAAAAATGCTTTCTGCTTTAAAAATTTCATGATGCATCAGTAAAAAAATTCCCGCCAGAAAGATAACTATAAATGGAAAATAAACAGCAAAAAATATAACTAAGTTATCAAAAAAAGCTGACTGATGCGCTAAATTATAAAAAAAGAAAAAGATTTGATTATTCATGATTTAATTTAGATATTATAATCTATTTAAACAAAAATCCCAACTTCCCCATTTACGCCATGGCTGAAATGTGGGTATTGTAGGATTTAGCAAGTTTAAAAGTTTTAAAGTTGTCCTCTATTTTTATTTCTTTAAGATAAACAAGAAAGTCTTTTGGTAAGGGTGAAGGCCCGACCCAGACGCTCTTTTGGATCATAATATACCCGAAATTAATTAACTGCCTCCGAAACCAATCTCGTTCTTTTTTTAACTTATGTGGTATATCATACATAACAATAAGATTTTTAGGTGCATCTTTTTTGAAAGAAGAAATAAAAGTAATGTGAAAAAAAGCTTTTTTCCTACCTTCTTTTTTTGCACGACTTTTTCTGCCTCTTGAAAAAATGGGTACACCAAAAGCATTCACCCGCATACCTTTATAGATAGCCATATGCTAAGTATACATCATTCCCCCATTTGAGCCATGGCGTAAATGGGGATTGAGTAATCACGAACTATAACTCCATCACAACATACTCTCCCTCTTTTAGGGCATACACAGGCAGGCTTTCTTTATCTTCTAAAAATTTTTTATCCCTATTTTCACGCGGTTGTGCAAAAGAAACAATAAGAAAATGCGGTTTTTTTTCATAATTTAATACTATCTATCTTCTTCGCTACTTTTAAAACATTATTTAAAAGCATGGCAACAGTCACCGGTCCGACTCCTCCGGGAACAGGAGAAACATACCCTGCGACATCTTTCACGGATTCTAAATCAACATCGCCAACTATTCCCCCATTTGATTCAGAAGTTCCCGCGTCAATCAAGACTGCTCCTTTTTTTATCATACTGCCAGTAATATATTTACCCTTACCCATACCTGAAATTATAACATCCGCTTCTTTAATTATCTTTTCTTTATTTTCAGTTTTACTTCTTACTATAATTGGATTTAATCCGCAAAACTTAAGTAATGCACTGACAGGTTTACCCACCAAAATACCCTGCCCTAAAATAACTATTTTTTTTTCGCCAGCTGGCGGATTCAAATCTAACTCAAGTGAATCAAGAAGCGCCATGCAGGCAAGCGCTGTAGGATAAGCTAAATCTGTTTGACTATTGTAATTATTGTAAAACTTTTTACTGGCTGTAATACCCAAACAATCGACATCCAGACGTGGGTCGATACTGTCAAGGATGATTCTTTTATCTAAATGTTCTGGTAATGGAAGTTGAACAATAATTCCACACATATTTTCTATCTTATTTAAGATATTTATTTCTTTTATCAAATCTTCTGTCGAGATTGATGCAGGAAAAGTTGCCTTATGAAAATGAATACCAACTGATTCAGCTTTTTTTGCCTTCATGCCTACATACTGCACAGACGAAGGATCCTCCCCTACCAGCACATCGCAAAAAATCGGCGTAAACGGCAAAAGATCCACTTCGTTTTTTACTTTAGCCAAAATTTCTTCACTTAATTTTTTTCCATCCAATATATTCATCCCGTACGAAATAGGACGCGGACGCTTACGCTCCGTTCCTCTTTTTATTATTAATAATCTGTTTCATGTAAATCATAATTTTATTTATTTCCCGCGTCCGCGATTTCGTACGGGATCACGCTCCTAAAAATTCATTTTTTATATCATCTCGATGCACCGACCGGGCATATTTTCTTAGACTCATTAAAATTCCTAAACCGGCAAATTCAAATAAAAGATGCGAACCACCATAACTCATAAAAGGAAGAGGGATCCCAGTGATCGGCATTAATCCTAAATTCATTCCAATATTTATAAGGATCTGACTCATAAAGAAAATAGCAATGCCCATCCCAAAAAGTATCTCGAAATTATATGCTCCTAACGTGGCAGAGTAAAGAATTCTCCAAATAATGGCTAGATAAAATAAAAGAATCAAAAGAGAACCAACAAAACCCCATTCCTCCGCATATGCGGCAAAAATAAAATCAGCTTGAGGTTGGGGTAAAAATTTCAACCTTGATTGCGTACCAAAACCCAAACCTTTCCCCACGATCTCTCCAGAACCAACCGCAATAGTAGATTGAAAAGCATTGTAGCCTGTTCCATGAATATCTGCCAATGGATTTATAAAATTAGCAATGCGAGCTTTTTGATATGGCGCAAAAACTAAAAACCAAAGTGCTAAAAAAATTACTACAACCGAAGAAAATACAAGCAGTAAGTGCGTTTTGCTAATTCCAGAAACAAGTATCATGCCAAGCCAGATAAAAAATATAATCATTGCGGAACCAAAATCTGGTTGAAATAATACTAGAACAAAAGGAACAAATGCATAGAAACCGGAAATGAAAATGTGTTTTATATCTCTGATTTCAACATGACGACGTGAAAAATATTTTGCTAAAATAAGCACTAATACTAATTTCATCATATCAACTGGCTGAAAAGAAAAAAAACCAAAATCAAACCAACTTTTTGAACCATGAGAAACATATCCTAAAACAAAGAGAGAGAGTAAAATTAAAGAATTAAAAAGAAATATAAATGCTAATACCTCGGTACGCTTTAAAAAACGAAAATCCAAAAAAGAAAAAACAAAAAAAACAGTCAGACCTACTAAAATCCAAACGACTTGTTTATTAAAAAACTCACCAGTATTTTCTAATGGCGCAAAACTTTTCATTGTGACAAGTCCCGCGAAAATTATCGGGAGTATAAAAAGGACGAGTATCCAATCTATTCTTTTGAGAGCTCGGTCTATCATATTCACCTCAATTGGACTGAAAAAATGTTATACATAGGAATTATTTCTTTTTCAATAACCTTATCAGATAAGGGTTCTGGCCAAGTAAAATTCACCTCTTTGCTTTTTTCTCCAACTAAAAAATCTAAATAAGTGCGACTAGCAGAAATAGCATTATGGTTTGCATCATATAAAATAGCAACCACATCTATCTCTGGAATAACAAAAAAAGAATTATTTTTTATGGTAACAGAAAGCACTGGCTTCGTTTCCTCATTGACAAGACTTATGTTAGAAACTAATACTTTCAATTGATCGATTTTTTCTTGGGAAACCATAGTCCACTGCGGTATTTGAGTAAACTCAAAAGTAGTATAAACAGGAATAGAATTTCCAACATCTATTCCTGGCTCAAAAATAGCAAAGCGACCTGATGGAGGCACATATGCGCTACCCTCACGTTTACCTATATAAATATTATTTTTATCAGCAAAACGGAATTTATAATTCACCTTATTGATAGCAATATTCTTATTATGATTTTCAAGATAAGCAACAGCGTTATAACGTCCTGGAACAACCCTAAAAGCGCGAGCCCAGAGAACAGAAATTGGATCTACTTGCGCCAGACACGCATTAGCGCAAGACCCTCCGCAATCCACCCCTGTTTCAGTGCCATTTTGCTTATTATCAAAACAAATTGGCGCTTTATTTAACTTAGAATAAGCTATCAAAAATCCAAATACTGCAAAAAACAAAACGAGAATAAATATATAAAAAAATTGCCTTTTGAAAGCCCAGGTCATGAATGCCATTAGAATATAATAACATTAAAAATAGAAAAATAAAACGCGCGAAAAAACCAGTAATTATTTACCAGTTTCTAGAATCAAATACTCAGTGCTGGCGACTGCCTACTTTCGCCAAAAAGACTATCATCGGCTCGACAAGGCTTAACTTCTCTGTTCGGAATGGGAAGAGGTGTGACCCTTGCGACAAATCACCAACACTGAAAACTCGATTGCAAAAAATTATGCACAAAGAATTTTTAAGAAACGTGTGAGTCCCCTGTCCTTATGACCTCGAGGGCGCAGTTTCAAGAAAATTTTTTGTGGGGAATTTTTCTATTTTTATGTGATTTCCAAATTTCTTAACAGGAATCGAAACATTAGTACTTCTCAGCTCAACGCATTACTGCGCTTACACTTAAAGCCTATCAACGTGAT